>JAESFI010000029.1_pt1 | contig 290602 bp, 237 predicted proteins | sample 9269361 | NCBI WGS metagenome assembly JAESFI01 (sample SAMN14504119, study PRJNA617095) | algae metagenome | isolation source: Brasilonema angustatum HA4187-MV1 and co-occurring heterotrophs from moss... | place: USA: Manoa Valley, Honolulu, Hawaii | collected 2009-07-20 | reverse complement strand
AAAAATGCTTCCACAAAAACCTGAGCCTATTTTATTAGCCCAGATTTTTGCCAAGCTTTCTTCTCTCGGTCGTATTCACAATGCTTCTAGTACCGTTCCAGCCTCGTAAATTGGCAAAGGTATTGTTGAATAAATAACTTTGTAAATCCGTCAAAGAGCCACTTCGCCCCAAATCTGCCAGCGAAATCCAAATTGGAAATCCCAAGTTTTTCTCTAACACCCAAAAGGCGATGCATTGCAGCAGACTTGTTTTCCCTGCACCTGCTTCCCCAATTAAGGCGATGTGCTTACCCTTAGTTTTGCCTTTGCCTTGTTCCAAGATTTGAGTTAAGAAAGCTTCATGCTCAAATCGCTGCTTTTCCTCATATTGTGGTTCATACAGGCGCGTTCCTGCTTCTGGGGAAAATTCCTCCTTGTCGCGTTTCTCAGGTTTTGTCCGCTGCACCAGTGCTAAGGGAACATAAATCTGCTCTCTTTCTAATTTGGCAGATTCATCTTGCATCAAGGGATTGCTGGTGAGTCGCCGCTGGGATTCCAGCAATTGGCGGCAAATTTCGTACCAGTTGATGGCAGTCGCACCAGAATCATCAGAAACACCAATGTTCTGATTGTTTATGTTTACTATGCTGTTTTGAGCATAAACCCCTATTTTTTCGGCAAACTTACCAGCGTCTTCAGGCATACTCAGCTAAACCGCAATCAAAATGACTGGTTTTGAATCGAACCCGTACCACCGATCACAACTTGCCCAATTTTTTCTGCTAACTTTTGCAAGTTTGGCATTGTTGGCTGTTGAGAGCTAAGTGTATTTGCTATTTCTTCGACTTGCGGAGCTAGTTTTGGATCAGCTTTCGCTGCTGCTTCTACCTCAACAACTCCTTGAGCAATTTCCGTATCCTTGTCTGCTGCTGCTTTCAGTTCCAGCACAGCTTGTCCATAATCTAATCGCTGCTGCTCATTTCCCTGTGTAGCATTGGTGAGCAATGGTAATTTATTCTTAGTGCGAAGCTGTTCGATTAACTTGCGACTTTGCTGCCATGCAGCATCACCGAGGTTTTCGCCAGTTTTCTCCAGTGCTTTTGTGAGAAGTAGGGTGGCGATCGCCACAGCCGTCAGAGTGACTGGTTCCATAAATCATTTCATTGTAGATTCTTATGTATTATTTATAACGCAGCATCTACTGGTTTTTCAGGAATAAACTTAGCGATCGCGAAATCACCTCACTCTTGGCTGAAGATACGCTGATAACTCAATACGGTTGTTGTTAAGGATTGATCCTCCCTAGCCCTCCTTAAAAAGGAAGGAACAGTGAAACTGATCACTGATAACTGATCACTGTTAAACACAACGGTTGCAAAATCTATGCTTCTTGCTACAAATTAGTTAACACAAAGTTCATTTTGATAACAATTTGTCATTAAACTAATGCATTAAAATGAAAATTTGATTGATATAATTCTAGTTTTGTTTAAAAGAGCCTCAATAACAATTTTGAAGTAAAAAAAAACGCCTGTAAAGAGCAATTTTTACTACATCTTGACTTTACCAAAAAAGAAAATTTGTAACAACTTTACAAAAATATTTATGAGCAAAATAGAAGCAGAAAAGAAGACTGATAATTTGTGCCCGGAGGCGACGAATGGTAGCGCTCGCAGAGAACGTTCAAAAACGGCTAACTGTACAAACTGTTGAAATAGCCCCTAATACAACGGCGATTCGCTGTCTTGATTGGGACCGCGATCGCTTTGATATAGAATTCGGATTGCAAAACGGTACGACATACAACTCATATCTGATCAAAGGTGACAGAGTGGTTCTGGTTGACACTGCTCACACCAAGTTTCGCGACCAATATTTAGAAACGCTCAAAAGCCTAATAAACCCCAAGGCGATTGATTACATTATTGTCAGCCACACAGAGCCAGACCACAGCGGCTTAGTGGAAGATGTTCTCCAGTTAGCTCCTAGAGCGACTGTCTTAGCGTCAAAAGTTGCACTTCAGTTTCTGGAAAACCTGGTACATGATCCGTTTTCTAAGCGGATTGTCAAGAGTGGCGATCGCGTAGATCTAGGTCAAGGACACGAAATCGAATTTGTCAGTGCACCTAACCTACACTGGCCCGATACAATATTTAGCTTCGACCACAAAACCGAAACCCTGTATACTTGCGATGCCTTTGGCATGCATTATTGCAGCGATGATACCTTTGACATCAACCTAGATGCAATTGAACCTGACTTCAAATTTTACTACGACTGCTTGATGGGTCCCAACGCCCGTTCCCTCGTGAATGCCATGAATAAAATGGGTGATCTTGGGAAAATTAAAATCATCGCCAATGGACACGGACCCCTACTTTACCACCATCTTGATATTCTCAGGGAATGTTACCAAACTTGGAGTCATAGACAAGTTCAGGCACAAACAATAGTCGGCTTATATTATGTCTCCGACTATGGACACAGTGGGCATCTTGCCCACGAAATTGCTGAAGGGCTGCAAAAAACTGGGCTTGGCGTTGAAGTCATGGATCTCACCACCGCTGAAATCCAAGAAATTCAAGAACTCGCAGCTCGCTCAGCTGGCATTATTATCGGTATGCCTCCAAGTGGCAACGTTGCAGCTCATGCTGCTATCAGTTCGCTCTTAGGCGTCGTCAAGAAGCAAGTCGTTGGATTATTTGAGTGCTACGGCGGAGATGATGAACCTATTGATCCACTTCGCAGAAAATTTCTCGACCTTGGTATCAAGGAAGCCTTCCCAGCAATCCGCATAAAAGAAACTCCTAGCACAGCCACCTACGAAGTGTGTAGAGAAGCAGGTATAGACTTAGGACAATTGCTTGTTCGCGAACGCAACATCAAGCAAATCAAGTCCATCGACGCAAACTTAGAAAAAGCGCTCGGTCGGATTAGTAACGGACTCTACATTATCACAACCCAAAAGAGTGATGTCCAAGGCGCAATGCTAGCTTCCTGGGTGGCTCAAGCCAGCTTGCAACCTTTAGGATTTACAGTTGCTGTTGCCAAAGATCGTGCGATAGATTCTTTGATGCAAGTGGGTGATAAGTTCGTCCTTAACGTTTTGGAAGAAGGAAATTATCAAGAATTAAAGAAACACTTCCTCAAGCGTTTAGTTCCTGGTGGTGATAGATTTGCTGGCGTCAAAACCCAAACAGCCAAGAACGGTTCCCCCATTCTTACAGACGCTCTTGCCTACATGGAATGTGAAATTGTCAGCAGCATCGAATGCAGCGACCACTGGCTGTTATATTGTACAGTTGCTGACGGTAAAGTCTCCAAACCAGAGGGACTCACAGCTGTTCGCCATCGCAAGGTAGGCACTTACTACTAATAGGGAAGATGAGCGAATCAGGGAATGTGGGAGTGAGGGAGTGTGAAAAAATATCCCTCTCTCCCTCTCTCTTTCTCTTCTTCCCTTTCTCCTTTTCTCCTCCTCATCCTCTTCCTCACTCGACAACTATGAATAATCTCAATCCCCGCGACGTACAAGTTCTACCAATCGCTACAAACACGACAGTACTAAGGGCACGTAGTTGGACACGTCTACGGTTTGAAATTGAATACGCACTGGCAAAAGGTACCACCTCGAATTGCTATTTAATAGAAGGTGATAAAACTGCAATTATTGATCCGCCCCCAGAAACTTTCACACAAATTTTTCTAGACGAATTACAGCAATCTGTTGACCTAAAACATTTAGATTACGTCATTCTAGGTCACTTTAATCCTAATAGAATCGCAACTCTCAAAGCTCTGTTAGAACTAGCACCACAGCTGACTTTTGTTTGTTCGCTTCCTAGTGCTGCCAATTTGAGTGCAACTTTTCCCCACCACAAATTGAACATCATGGCGATGCGGGGGAAAGAAACTCTGGATTTAGGTAAGGGTCATGTTTTGCGCTGTCTCCCCATTCCTAGCCCTCGTTGGCCTGGAGGTCTTTGTACTTATGACCAGCAAACTCAGATACTGTACACTAATAAGCTATTTGGTGCTCACATCTGTGGTGAAGAAGTCTTTGATGAAGATTGGGGCATTTTAAAAGAAGACCAGCGCTACTATTTTGATTGCTTGATGGCTCCTCATGCAACTCATGTACAAGCAGCTCTGGAGAAAATATCAGAACTACAAGTCAGAATGTTTGGTACCCTTCATGGTCCCTTGGTACGCTATGGCTTAGTGGAACTTACCCAAGCTTATCAGCAATGGAGCCATTCTCAAACTGCTCGCGAAATTACCGTTGCTTTACTTTATGCTTCGGCATATGGAAATACTGCAACTTTGGCGCAGGCGATCGCCCTTGGTTTAACAAAAGGAGGAGTGGCTGTAGAATCCATCAACTGTGAGTTTGCTGATCCGGAAGACATTCGTGCAGCCCTAGAAAAAGCTGAGGGTTTTATCATTGGTTCTCCCACCATTGGTGGTAACGCACCAACTCCCATTCACACTGCTTTGGGTACTGTGCTAGCGAGCGGTAATAATAGTAAGCTTGCTGGGATATTTGGTTCCTATGGATGGAGTGGCGAAGCTTTTGACTTCATTGAAGGTAAACTCCGTGATGCAGGATATCGGTTTGGGTTTGAGACTATGAAAGTCAAGTTTAAACCCTCAGATGTTCTTCTCAAACAGTGTGAAGAAACAGGTACAGACTTTGCCCAAACCTTGAGAAAAGCCAAAAAAGTGCGTATGACTCAAACTGCAGCGACTCCTGTTGAACAAGCTGTTGGTCGGATAGTCGGTTCAGTTTGCGTTGTGACAGCAAAGCTTGGAGAAGTCTCTACTGGAATGATGGGGTCTTGGATTTCTCAAGCCACCTTTAATCCACCAGGTATTACTGTTGCTATAGCCAAAGAACGGGCGGTTGAATCCCTGATGTATCCCGGCGGTAAGTTTGTCCTGAATATTTTACCTGAAGGTCATCAGCAAGAATACATGAAACACTTCCGCAAAACTTTTGCGCCTGGAGAAGACAGATTTGCAAGTTTTTCCACAAAAATTGCTGATAACGGCTGCATCGTTCTCACTGATTCCTCAGCATATCTTGAATGTTCTGTCAACAAGCGCATGGAATGCGGCGATCATTGGGTTGTGTATGCAACTGTCGATAATGGTAAATTACTTAAAGCCGATGCAGTGACAGCCGTTCACCATCGCAAAGCGGGCAATCATTATTAAACTAGGGGTGTAGGGGTATAGGGGTGTAGGAGAGCCAGTACTGATAGCGAAGCGTGTCCGTTCGGCCTCAAGGCGTGCCCGAAGGGCTCAGGACATAGGAGGGTTTCCCGACAGAGGTATCTGGTGAAACCAGCGCTGCTGGAGGGTTTCCCTCCGTAGGCGACGGGCGTTCCCGAAGGGCGTGTGTAAGTGAATGGTTTATTCGTTGGTTCCGACAACTTTGGAATAAAGTTAGGGTAAGAGTGTTTTACTTTCTTCCCCTTACACCCTTACACCCTTACACTCTTAGTTCTTGACGCACGAACAATGTGCTATATATAATTTTTGAGGTAGTTTTGCTGGTAAAACCACTGAGACTGCCTTATAACTGTGAAATGCTGATCTAAATTTTCCGTATTTACCTCAAGGACAATTGAATACATATTAGTAAACGTTAAATCAGGGAAGCATGTTAGTATTTATTGATACTAATTACGGTGCGCTCTGTCTTTTGTATTGTCCTTTTTGTATGACTCAAGAAAACAGCAACATTAAATTTCCTCTTTGGGAGTATCTAAACCAATCCGTATTCAGTTACAAAACCAAGTTGATATTAAGTCCTCGTCGCTTCGCGCAGCGATACAGAGTCCAACTTTTAAAAAGGTGCTTTGCTAAAGAATATGAGGCAAAAGGATCACAATAAAATTAGATAGCGTAGATAAGTCCAGCAACTAAGCTAAATTAGTATTGTGCTGCTTCAAAAACTAACCAACGGATATAGATCATCTTTATGAAGAGCAAGAATCAACCCATCTTCGCCTTATTATTGAGAAGCGGTATAGTCTTCTCACCCATTCTACTGTCCGTTGGTATTGCCACTGCCCAACAAACACCTTCTTCGCCACAGCCTCCGGGACTTTCCACTCCGTACCAGCAAGAACTACCGCGACTGACAGAAGAACATCGCGTCTTTCTTCGCAATACTATCTTGCTTAACGTCTGGCTAGCCATGCTGACTCTTGTTCCAGTCACAGTGATTGCTGCGTTATTCCTGCTGAGACGGGTTGCTATCCGTGAGATAGTTGATAAGGCAATCGAACGGCTACACGGACTCGAAGAGTTAGAAAAACAGCTAGTGAGTGTTAAGCAAGAAGCACAAAAACTCATCCAAGAAACGAGAAATATTACTTCTGGCTTAGATAAAGAAGTAGATGCTCTTCAACAAAAAATCACAACTGAACAAGAAACTTTATCTATAATTCCATCTCAAATATTGAATTTACAAGAGCAACTGACATCAGAATTAGAAACAGCCATAAAAAATTCTAAGCAAAACGTCAAAACTTTAGAATATGAATTTTCGACTCAAGTTTCTGAGTTAGAATTGCAAACCCAACAGCAAAGAAATACAACTGTTGAGAATTTAAGAACATGGGAACTAGAAGTTGCATCTCAACTGTCGGAATTACAAGGCGAGGTTCAACAACAAAAGAATATCGCACTGGAAAATATCGAACAGTCCCGGTTTGAGTTTGCAACTCAACTATCTGGATTCGAGTTTGGTGCTCAACAGCAAAAGAACAAGATTTTTGAGGATTTGGAGCAATTACAGTCAGAAGTTGTATCTCGACTATCTACATTACAGAACCAAGTTCAAGAACAAAAGGATATCGTACTCGGGAATATAGAAGAATCGAATTCTGAGTTGACATCTCACATGTCAGAATTCCAATCAAATGCAGAAGTACAAAAACACAATCTGACGGAAAGCTTGGAGCAATTGCGCTTAGAATTTAGCTCAAAACTGTCTGCATTACAAGAAAGTGTTCAACAACAAAAGGATATCGCACTAGGAAATATCGAAGAATCGAGTTCCGAGTGGACAGAGAAAATGTCGGGATTGCAATGGGATGCAGAAGTACAAAAACACAAGCTGCTCGAAAGCTTGGAGCAATTGCGCTTAGAATTTAGCTCACAACTGTCTGCATTACAAGAAAGTGTTCAACAACGAAGGGATATTGTACTCGGGAATATAGAAGAATCGAATTCCGAATTGACTTCTCAAGTGTCAGAATTCCAATCAAATGCAGAAGTACAAAAACACAAGCTGCTCGAAAGCTTGGAGCAATTGCGCTTAGAATTTAGCTCACAACTGTCTGCATTACAAGAAAGTGTTCAACAACGAAGGGATATTGTACTCGGGAATATAGAAGAATCGAGTTCCGAGTGGACAGAGAAAATGTCGGGATTGCAATGGGATGCAGAAGTACAAAAACACAACCTGACGGAAAGCTTGGATCAATTGCGCTTAGAATTTAGCTCACAACTGTCTACATTACAAGAAAGTGTTCAACAACGAAGGGATATTGTACTCGGGAATATAGAAGAATCGAATTCCGAATTGACTTCTCAAATGTCAGAATTTCAATCGGATGCAGAATTTCAAAAACACAACCTGACGGAAAGCTTGGATCAATTGCGCTTAGAATTTAGCTCACAACTGTCCGCATTACAGAACCAAGTTCAACAACAAAAGGATATTGTACTCGGGAACATAAAAGAATCGAATTCCGAATTGACATCTCAAATGTCGGGATTGCAGTCGGATGCAGAGCAGCAAAAGTACAAAATTATCCAAAGTTTAGAGCAATTACGCTTAGAATTTGCATCTTTCCTGTCGAAACTGCAAGTGGATGCTCAACAACGCAAAGAAACAGTAGTAGAGAATTTAGAGAAATCTGGCGGTGAGTTTGCATCTAAGTTTTCAGAATTACAGTTGAATGCTCAACAAAGAAAAAATACTATTCTTGAGAAGCTGGGAGAACTAGAAGCAGAATTTGTATCTCAACTTTCGGAATTGCAGAAGGATGCTCAACAAAGAAAAAAAATTATGCTTGAGCAACTGTCTGTGGTTACACCTCCTCCCTCTGTCGCCGAATCTGCAACTGCGAAAGTGGAGGAAAAAGTACAGGAGGTACCACTTGTAGTCATATCTCCTCCCTCTGTCCCCAAATCTGCGACTCGCAAAGCAGATCAAAAAGTACAGGAGGTACCACTTGTAGTCATATCTCCTCCCTCTGTCCCCAAATCTGCGACTCGCAAAGCAGATCAAAAAGTACAGGAGGTACCACTTGTAGTCATATCTCCTCCCTCTGTCCCCAAATCTGCAACGGCGAAAGTCGAGAAAAAAATACAGCAAGTGCCACAACAACCAGAGGTGAGAGAACATACTCAGACTCAACAAGAGTCAAAAGTTGATGATATTCTCAAACAAGCAAATGTTCTTTTTTCCCAAAGACGCTACGAAGATGCGCTTGCTATTTACAACCAAGCAGTGGAAATTCAGCCAAAAGACGCTGTTGCTTGGTTGAACAGAGGTATGGCTTTAGGGAGGTTGAAACAGTACAAAGATGCGATCGCCTCCTACGAACAAGCTTTGAAAATCAACCCAGAGTACCATCAAGCCTGGGTTGACCTTGGTGTAGCATTGGGATACTTACAAAAACACAAGCAAGCTTTTATTGCTTTCAAGAAAGCAACGCAAGTTAAGCCGGATGATGGTGTCGCATGGTTCAACAGAGCTCTTGCTTTGCAAGAAATGGAACGATATGAAGATGCGATCGCTTGTTTTGACAAAGCCATCAAACTCAAGCCTGAGTCTTACAAAGCCTGGAATAATCAAGGTTACGCTTTAGTAAGGCTAGGACAAGATGACGAAGCGATTGAATGTTTCAACAAAGCCCTGGAAATAAAACCAGATTACGCCAGTGCTTATTATAACAAAGCTGCTTGTTACGCACTGCAAAGAGAGGTTGAGTTAGCTTTAGAAAATCTGCAACGGGCAGTTGAGATTAATCCTGATTATAAGGAAGAAGCGGCAACTGACATAGATTTTGATGAAATTGCCTCTGATGAGCGTTTTCAGCAGTTTTTGAGCGGAATTTCAGCAGGAAACCCAACAGTAGCAGGTTGAAATGCAGGCTCATGGTTATTAGCATCGAAAAAATGGAGTGGATGTGAAGCAGCTTATCGAATTTCATTGATTTTGGCTGAATAGACCTCTTGCAAAAGTGAGATTTTACGAGATTCTGTTAAGAGTTAAGCGTTTAGAATTACCTGTTTCCTGTTCCCTGTTCCCTGTTCCCTACTTCTATTTGGATTAACAGACGTAGCGCCCTTTCTATAATGAGTTAGAAAACGAAAGATGATTGTTGAGCCAGAATTTGATAAAGAAACCTTTTTTGAAGCAGGCAGTCACGAAGATTTGTCTAAATTATTACGTGCTTGTGCTTACGCTCTTGAAAAAAAGATTTCACTTTATAATGCAATAGAAAAAATCGGAGTGAAATTTCAAATTCTCATGTGTTCTATCGTCAAAGATGAACAAGTCAACAATGAAGGGAAAATAGAAGAAGCTGAAGAGAAATTTTGTGAGAATTACGAGTTACAACATTTCATAGAGGATATTCCATACGGTGTTAGGCTGGCGTTTCTTGCAGCTGAATGCACAGCGAATTTAATTCGCTATGTAAGTATTTCGGAAAACGAAGAAAGTCGAATTTTGTATGAAAAGATAAAAAATAGTTTAGAAGAAGAGAACGTTTGAGCGATCGCTAACCACAACGATAATGTCCCATCCCCTTTATAAGGGGAGGGGAGGTTTTGGGGTAAGACAAAACCGGGGTGGGGTAAAGCCCGAATCGTGGGTCATATGACAAAAAACACTTTTAGGACTTACGCAGAAGAGATCCCCCAACCCCCTTAAAAAGGCAGGGCTGTTTCATTCCCTCAAAGGCTCATAATGTCAAGGGTTAATGTTAGCGCTGGTCCTTAATTTTCTGGATAAAAGTTAAATTTTCTGGATCCAAATATAGGTTTTCTATAACTTCTATCCCAAAAATTATCGCGCTACGTATTGACAAATCCTCTCTCCTTAACGAATGAAACAGCCCTGCTTAAAAAGGGGGCTTTTAAGATTCACCCCTTTTTAAGGGGAGCCAGTGCGTTGGGGAGAGCAGCGCCTTGCGGGGGTTCCCGAGCCACTGCGTTGGGCGGGTTTCCCGACTTGAAGCATGTGGCGTCCCGTTGTGGCGACTGCGGAGGGTTCCCCCCGTTGTAGCACCTGGCGGGGGCTAGGGGGGATCGAGGTTTCGAGTTTTCAGTGCGTAAGTCCTAACTTTGTCACAAAATCTTACAAATAAGCACTCTTTGCCTACAAAGCTGATATTAGTACTCAAGAAGCATAATTTTACTTATTGTAAAGTCTTTTTTCCAACCCCTTATTCAAAACTTGTAGGCTACTGAGGATAAAACCGGTGCGTCACCCATTCTTTTTGTTCACATTACCTCTTGCAACCGTATTCAGCTTTACCTATTTCACCGTAGCAAGAGCACAAATCACTCCTGATAACAGTCTCGGTGCAGAAAGTTCTGTTGTTGCTCCCAATGTTGAGATTAAGGGTATCCCTAGCGACAGGATTGATGGGGGCGCAATTCGTGGGGACAACCTGTTCCACAGTTTTCAGCAATTTAATATCAATGCAGGTAGAGGAGCTTATTTTTCCAATCCAGCGGGGATTGCAAACATACTCACCAGAGTGACTGGGGGTAATGTCTCGAATATTCAAGGTGTTTTGGGTGTGTTGGGCAAAGCGAACTTGTTTTTGATCAACCCGAATGGAATTATCTTTGGACCAAATGCCCGGTTGGATGTGGGTGGTTCATTTTTGGGAAGTACGGCAAATAGTTTGCTGTTTAAGAATGGGTTTGAGTTTAGTGCGACGAATCCCCAAGCACCGCCATTGTTAACTATAAATGTTCCGATTGGGTTGGGGTTTCGGAATAATCCTCAAAATATCACTAGTCAATCTACTAATCTTGCTGTTGGACAAGGGAACTCGTTAACACTCGTAGGTGGTAACGTCAGCTTAAATGGTGGTTCTTTGCAGGCTCCTAATGGTCGTATCGAGTTGGCAGGAGTTGCAGGAACAGGAACGGTTGGACTATTGGGTAGTGCTAATAATCTGAACTTAAATTTTTCTGATAATCTACAGAGAGCGGATGTATCTCTGGGCAATACAGCCAAGGTGGATGTTACTGATAGAAGTGCGGGCAATGTGATAGTTACCGCCCGTAATTTAAATCTTTCTGGACAAAGTAGCATTTCTGCGGGCATCGGGCAAGGGTTAACGGCAGACACTCAACAGCCAGGTGATGTGAACCTCAATCTCACAGGAGCACTCAAAGTCAATCAGGATAGCCGGATTAACAATGTTGTTAATATAGGGGCAACAGGTAACGCTGGTAACATTAAAGTCAAAGCAACAACAGTGGACTTTAATGGCGGAATACTTCGCACCCGCACCTTGGGGAATGGCGATGCAGGTAACATCGATATTCAAGCTGTTGGCGATATTTCCATAAATAATCCCACTTATCAAACTCCGGGTAATAATCGAGAACTTGATGCAAAGCCTGCATTAGATGCTAGTAACTATAGTAACGACCGTACGGTTGGAAGTGGGCGCAGCGGCAACATATCACTGCAAGCCAATGGTTCTATCTCTTTAATTGGGCAGGATGAGCAGCTAAGTAATAGGGTGATTTCCACCAACAGTGCCTTTGGCGGAAAAGAAGGTGGCAGCAACATATCACTGCAAGCCAATCGAGGGATTTCTTTCTCAAATGCTTTTATTTCGAGCAGTGGCTTCAGTGGAGATGCGGGAAACATATCACTGCAAGGTAATGAGTTTGTATCATTAACAAACAATAGCTCCATTGTTACCCAAGCCTATCTTGAAGGAAAAAATTCCGGCAACATCACAATACAATCCTCCGGTCCTGTCTTATTGGAACATACTTTGGTCAACACTGCTGTTGGATTGCCCCCGCCTACAACAACATACTCAGTACTAGGCAATGCAGGTGATATAAATATTCGCGGACAGTCTGTTTTTATTACAGATGGGACAGAAGTCTCATCTAGATCGCTCAACAGTGGTAACTCTGGTAAGATTGTGATTAACGCCACTGATCGAGTAGAAATTTCCGGCACTCAGCCACTCATACCCAAGAATCGTGATCGCTCGCAAAGCTTTACAAATACTACGGTGACGACGACTAGTGAACGAAATGCCGGAGGTAATGCTGGTGATATCACTATTAATAGTCGTAACTTACGTATATCAGATAAGGGTGCTGTCACAGCAACAACAGAAGGCAAGTTTAAAGGCGGCAATATAAATATTAATGCCAGTGCTGTTGACTTGACTAACGACGGACAAATTAATGTTAGCAGTTCAGGAACAGGAAGTGCAGGCTTGCTAACAGTTAGGGCTAACTCCATCAAACTGGACAACCGAGCATCTATTAACTCCAACACCACAGCTAAAGCCAACACCACAGCAGAACAGGGCAACATTATCTTGAATTCTGACGACGTTATCTTGCGCCGCAACAGCAATATCACGACAAATGCCACAGGCACAGCTGATGGAGGTAATATTACCATCAACACTGACAACTTAGTTGCCTTTGAAAATAGCAAGATTACAGCCAATGCCCAACAAGGCTATGGTGGGAAGGTAAGCATTACAACTAAAGGTAATAGATTTCTTTCTCCAAACAGCGTGATTAGTGCGACTTCCGAACGCGGCCCACAGTATAGTGGTACTGTGCAATTTAACACACCTGAGATTGATCCTAGTCAAGGGTTATTTGAATTAACAGAAACTGTCATCGACCCAGCACAGCAGGTTGCTCAAAATCCCTGTATCAAAGGTTTTGGTAGTACTTTCACCATCACCGGACGCGGCGGACTGCCATCTGATCCAAATAAAATTCTCAGTAGTGATAATGTGCGCGTTGATTTACTTGAACCTGTTGCCAGTACGGTAAATTCAACAAGTGCAACAAAAAAGCAGCCATCTCAAAAGCCACCTGTCAAACAGATAATACCAGCACAGGGTTGGATATATAACGAAAAAGGTGAGGTGGTGCTGGTCGCTTATGATCCTACTAAGACTGGCCTACAGCGTGAGCAGCCAGCACCTACTAGTAATTGTGCTGCAGTGAAATAAGATATGTAGAACGTTTAAGCTTTGATTCGGTGTCGATTTAACCTCACCCCGCCCTTACGGGCACCCCTCTCCTTAGCAAGGAGAGGGGAGGTTTTGGCGTTAGCCAAAGCCGGGGTGAGGTAATACGCGCGTCATCCAAACTTTAATCTCAACACTGAAAAGATAGCCGCGCTAAGAACCGCACTTGCAGGAACTGTAATCACCCATGCTGCAGCAATTCCTTGAAGAGTTTTGAATTTAATAGACTTAATATCTTGCACCAATCCAATACCAACGACACCACCAACCAAAGCATGGGAGGTGGAGACGGGTAAACCCAACCGAGAGGCAAGGAGGATAGTTGTGGCAGTTGCGAGTTCAGCACAAAATCCACTACTGGGTTGCAAGGAAATAATACTTTCGCCAATCGTGGCGATAACTTTTTTTCCCAAAATGGCTAAACCAGTCACAATTCCAACGCCACCAAGTATTAGAATCCATATGGGGATGTTAAAACCATCTGTAGGTACTGTGCCAGTGCGGTTAATGTAAGCAATTGCAGCTAGAGGAGCGATCGCATTTCCCACATCATTAGAACCATGAGCAAAAGCAACAAAACAAGCACTAAGCAATTGAAATCGACCAAATATCCCCTCAACAGGATTAGTGAATCGGGGATTTCGGATTACTACTCTTCCTTGCTCCCCTGCTCCCCCTGCTTCCCCTACTTCCCCTGCTCCCCTGCTCCCCTGCTCCTCTGCTCCCCTGCTCCCCACCTCCAACTGTCGCCAGCTGTAAAAGGTGAGTCCAACTGCAGCTACAGCACCAGTTACCAATGGAATATCATGGGCAGGTATTTTGAAACCAACTTGCTCAATCAGAAAAGTTGCTAGTCCCTGAGTTAATGACGGTAGCACAATCACACCAAATATCCCCAGCAAAACAGCACTCAACCAAGGAATCCACTCGTTTAACTGTATTAATGGATTTGGTTGATCTAAAATCCAGCGCTTGATTTGACTGTAGAATAAAGCAGCAATTGCACCAGTGATGACTGGGGTGATAATCCAACCTATCGTGATTTGTCCAATTGTTGACCAATCGATCGCACTCACTCCCAAAGCAACCCAACTAAATCCGGCGATCGCACCAACAACCGCATGAGAAGATGATACAGGCAAACCCCGTGATGTGGCAATTTGCAGCCACAAACCGCCAGAAAGCAGCACCGCCACCATTCCAGTAACTAGCATTTGCGGTGTATCGGCAAACAAAGCTGGGTTGACAATTTCTGTCGCCAAAGTTTGCGATACTTCTTGTCCAAACAGTACCGCACCCGTAAACTCTAACACTCCAGCAATAATCAATGCCTGTTTGAGGGTAACAGCTTTGGAACCAACAGAAGTTCCCATTGAGTTAGCAACGTCATTTGCTCCGAGATTCCAAGCGAGATAAAAGGCGAGAAGTGCAACTATGATGACAAGCATTTTGTTTGTGTGGAATATGAGGGGAGTGAGGGAATGTGGGAGTGAGAACAATACGGTTCGGTAATATCGGTTATCTCAAAGGAGATCCCCCCAACCCCCCTTAAAAAGGGGGGCTATCTTACCCATTTACCCCCTTTTTAAGGGGGTCGCCGCAGGCGGGGGGATCTTATCCGAACCATATTGGGAGTGTGGGAGTCAGGTAAGAAGAGGAAACGGGGCACAAAGATCTCTTGCTGGGAGGAAGAAAAGCCAATGGACACTAGCTCTCCCTGCTCCCTGCTCCCTTCTCCCTTCTCCCTCTCTACGGATAAATCAAAATCTTATACGTTTCTGCAGTCGGAGTGATCGCCTGTTCCACTGCTGCTGATAAATCTTGTAATGGATAGCGATCGCTAATCAATGCTTGCACATCTATGCGTCGATTAAAGACAATATCAGCTGCTAAACTTTGAATGCGGTACGATGAACTGTAACTGCCCATCAGGTCAATTTCCCTACGATAGAGAAGATTCGGATTAACTGGAATTTCCATCTCATCAGGAAACTCTGCGAAAAAGAGAATTTTTCCACCTTTGCGAGTACAGTCGAGGGCTTGAAAGAAAGCTTTATCACTTGGGACTGCAAGTAGGGTAACATCAACACCCATGCCATTGGTCAAATCATGAATTTTTGCTGGTAAATTGGCATCACGGGCATCAAAAGCAGCTTCTGCACCTACACTCAAAGCTTTTTCTATGCGGGATGGGAGTAAGTCGGTGGCGATCGCCTTCGCCCCAAAATACTTCACCAACATGATAAACATTAACCCAATTGGTCCGGCTCCAGTAATCAAAACTGTTTGCCCAGGAGCAATTTGAGCTTTTTTCACTGCTTTGAGGCAGCAATTTGTTGGTTCTACAAAACTTGCTTCTTCAAAACTGATATTATCAGGAATGGGAATCAACCCCCCATTACGCACAATATGACCGGGAACTTTGACATACTCAGCAAAACCTCCACCACTAGCGTTAAATCCTGCTGTCGTAGAGATGTTTTTGTAAGTATCGCACATCGAGAAATTATCATTTAGGCAGTAATCGCAACGCATACAAGGGATATGGTGCATCACCGCCACCCGTTGTCCAACTTGCCAGCCTTTGACTTGCGAACCCACCGCTGATATAGTTCCAGCAGTTTCATGTCCAAAAATGCGCGGCGGTTCATACAAAGGATAACGAATTTTTTTGATATCCGACTGACACAACCCCACCACCTGCACCTGTACCAGAACCTCATCCGGTTCCAGTGTCGGTACGGGCAGTTCTTCGTAAGAAAGTTGATTAACGCCTCTAAATACCTGTGCTTTCATGTTAAATTTTCACCACTCAACGATCATACATTTAACACTTAGGGCGTTCTTTATGTGACTTGCTACAAAATTTTCGTCACGTAAATATTTTGTGGTAGTTTAAATTACATGAATCTTGAGATTTAAAAGAGGCATGGGGAAAAGAACACAGGAGTCTAAAACAACACACAGAGAAGCCATTTCACTATTCTGATTCTTCATTTTTCTCGTCGTAGAACCCCTCATCTTGCAAAAACTGAGTCAGTTCGTTAAGCGCTTCTCGACGCTTTTTACCCCGTTGTTCTTTATACCGGACTAAATTCTCAAAACAAACCCGTCGATGTGAACCCACCTTAATGTAGGGAATTTCTCCCTGTTCTAATAACTTAACAACATAAGGTCGTGAAACGTTGAGAAATTCAGCGGCTTGTTGTGTTGTCATTTCATAACTGTGGGGAACTAGAGATACAGCTTGTCCTGATGCCATTGCATGGACGACATGACGCAGCACTTGATAAAGTGACTCAGGAATGTCAATTTGTTCTCCATTAGCTCCTATTAGTTTCGCCTGAGAATCTTGGTTATTAAGAATATCTTCTAGTTGCTTAATAGACTGGGCTTCTTGTTCAGTCTTCACTGCTTTTATAGGCACGTTATGTCTTAATATCATTGTCATTTTTTCAATATTTTATAACTCTATGCAACCTACGATAACACATAATATATTACATAAACGAAATATCCGAAATAATTAAGGACTTTTCTTCACACCTGCCAAAACAAATTTGATCGCCGCCTCAATATGCTTTTCTAGCATTTCTGGACTGAGGCGATCAATCTCAGGAGTTAAGTGTTTCCAATTTTATTGCACAGTAAAGAGGCTTATCGCTGGGTGCTAAACAGGGCTGAAATACCTAATTTATAGTACATATATACGATTCTTCAGTCCAATTCCGAACTCTATTAATGATGAGTTGTAGTTAGTACTCGATACTTAGCACTGTTTTAACGAGATTCAAAAATGATTCATCAAACATACACAGCTGACGTCTTAGTCGTCGGCGGTGGAACAGGAGGAACCGCCGCCGCCATTCAAGCAGCGCGACGGGGGGCAAAAACTATCCTTGTGAGTGAATTTCCTTGGTTGGGGGGAATGCTGACTTGTGCTGGGGTATCTGCACCAGATGGGAATGAACTAGAAGCTTTTCAAACAGGGTTATGGGGTGCGTTTTTACGAGAATTACAGCACCGCCAGCCGGGAGGATTAGACAATTGTTGGGTTAGCTTTTTTAGTTACGATCCGCGTATTGGGGCAAAGATTTTTGCAGATTGGGTGCAGGAATTGCCCAATTTACTTTGGATCACAGGACAAGTGCCGTTAGAAGTTTTCCAGCAGGGGAATTGCGTTTGTGGCGTCCGATTTGCAGATTTGACTGTCAAAGCCAAGATAACTCTCGACGCTACAGAGTTAGGAGATTTATTAGCTTTAGCTGATATACCTTACCGTTGGGGCTGGGAATTACATTCGGAGTGGGGAGAACCAAGCGCCCCAGCAGATTTTAATCATCTCACACAAAGATATCCCGTGCAAGCTCCCACCTGGGTGGTGGTGATGCAAGATTTTGGTGAAGTAGTTGCACCAGAAATCCCAAGCGCACCGAACAATGATCCATCACAGTTTGTTGGTGCTTGGGACGGCTACGGTGCAGAACAGTTTTTGAATTACGGACGTTTGCCCGGTGGTTTATTTATGATTAATTGGCCAATTCGTGGTAATGACTACGGTGAAGGTGTGGGGCGATTGATAGAAACAGAAGAAACAAAGCGCGAGTTTCTGCAAGAATGCTTTTGGCACAGCCAAAATTTTGCCCATTTTATCCAAAACCAGCTTGGTCGTCGCTATGGATTAGCTCATAACATTTTCCCTCACTCCCTCTGTCCCTCCTCCTTCGCCCTTCACCCTTACTACCGGGAAAGCCGCCGTCTAGTGGGACTAACGACCATTCGAGAACAGGACATTTTGCCCATAACTGGAGGTATGGTTGCATCTTTATATATAGATGCAATAGCGATCGCTAACTACCCCAACGACCACCATTATCCAGGTGTCGAGTTCCAAGTACAACCCAAATCGATGCGCTGGGGAGGACGGAGAACGGGAACTCCCTTCACAATTCCCTACCGTTGTTTAGTTCCTATAGAAACAGATGGTTTACTAGTATGCGAGAAGAACATTTCTGTTTCTCATATTGCCAATGGAGCAACCAGATTGCAGCCTGTGGTGATGGGTATCGCTCAAGCTGCAGGTATGGCTGCAGCTTTGTGTGTTGAGTTGGATTTAAGCCCCCGAAATTTGCCAGTTAGAGTTTTACAAGAAGCTTTATTACATGATAAATATGCACCAGCAGCAATTATTCCATTATTGAATTCGCTCCCAAAAGATCCGGATTGGTTGCATTGGCAATCGTACTATTTAGAAGAACCAGAATTATATCGAATTCATGGAAATTGCCTTTGTTTATCTTCCTGTCAACATCAGAATGTTGATAGCAATAATACCATAACTGTACGAAAGATTAACTGTTTCCAGGGCATCTTTCACCACATATCTGAACAAGATTACAAATTCACTATCACTGCGCCAAGTATCCATAGGGGGGATACTTGGCAGATTGTGACTTTGCGATCGCACATCCATGAGCAATTGCAAACTTTTTGTGATCAGCAACTGCTCACCATTTGCGGTCGAATGAATCACGCTCTTAATTGGTTGATAGTTGAAAACCTCAGCAGATAGAAGAGGATTAAACAGTAAAAATCAATACTATTTCCGAAATTATCCGGATGCAGTAAACATAACTCAGTAGTAGTGAAATGAAGAGTTCAAAAATAGACATTTATTATGCGTGCTGCCATTTCATTTATGATCACAGGATTGTTCTTTAGCTCCTTAGCTATTAACACAAAAGCACTTGAGCTACAGGCATCTAACGTTGACTCACAACAGTTGATGGCGGCAGTAGGCAGTACCCAAAAGTCTCGCAAAGACTGGAGGGGCAGTGGTCGCAAACAATTGGTGGAATACATCAAGAGCACACATCCTGTTGTCTAACAACTAGATGCCAATGCTATTTGTTGGGGTGGCAATTGTCTTGTACAAAGAGAATCGAAGTACTGTAAGCCAGGGTTTTTTGAAAATTAATTACACACTCTCCCTAGTATAGATGTGAAACCAAAAATACAATGAGTCTAGGGAACAGTTCTGTATTTCACCCAAAAATTTTTGTTTACTTAGTTACCTGTTAACTTTTGCATAAAGATGCGATGCAAGTTATACGTTTCACTTTAGTGTCATACAAATGACTTGATTCCCATGGCGTTTTTGAGGTTTGAATATGTATGAGAAATTTGGTGAAATAGTATTAGCTGCTAATATTGCAAGCATTAAGAGCCACTTAAATAAAAATGAGTAGGAAATTCCTGAACGCAACCTTCACGTTATCTGTTGAAAAGGTATTAGTTGGGCGTTAGCAGTTCAGTTAAAGTCCATGTGTTTCAGATATTGTGATATCAAGTCCGGTTGATAACTTGTCGTGTGTCCGCACTCGCTGCGGACACCCATTCAAGCGGATTTGATATGACTATTGAGAAATCTCTGTTGAGTACTACAACTTTGTCCAAGAACAGGTTGGAGAAAGACGACTAAGGTTATGGATAGCTGATGAGTGAGAATTCATCAAACAGCTGTTCAGGTGAAATTTGGCAAAAAACGGGGTGGACATTGCCCACCCCACAAACATCACATACAAAACATTTGTTCTATGCCTTCATTTTCTGGCGGTTATCTTGCGTCCCTTTTAAACCATTGAGAAACATCGGCACAAATCTTTCGATCAATGCTTGTGGATCTCGCTTCCAAACTCGCTCAACGGCATTAATCCGAGTTATTTGCAAATCTGGTGCCAACAGAGTCTGCGGTAAACGTTCCATCAGGTACTGAGGACGTTGCCATACAGGCATTGTGTTTGCCACTTCCAGCAGGTTGGCAACTCTACGCAGTTCTGCACCCAAGGTGATATCCATACCAGCTTCAAAAGCTGCTTGTTCAATCGCAGCATACTTTCGCTTGGCTTGATCAACCTTTTGGCGATGTTCTGGACTTTTATCTGCTAACTGCCCCAACCAACGGTTACCCCAGCGAACGTGTCCTGCTTCCTCTGGCAGAATTTTTTCAATCGTTTCGCGGATTTTGATGTTTTCTTCGGTTTGGGGTGCTTGCTTGAGGACGTAAATGTGAGCAGAGAAGTACTCACAGCCCCGTTTTTCAGTTACGTTAATTGCTGCCAATGCGGCAATAATACCATCCTCTAGGTTGTGTTCCGCGTTTAAAAATTCTCGGTCTATCAGACGGTCAAACTCATCAATGTAGGAAGATCCAAGAGGTGTTCCTACATTCGCTCCCAGTTCCACCAATAAATCAGTCAGCCACATAGCATGACGGGCTTCATCGGAGATATGGTGAGATAAATCTCGTACCAGTTCGGGTGGCTGTCCATTGAGCTGTTCAATGACTTCAGTGAGGTCTTTGCAACTGCGTTGCTCACTATAGCGGTAGCGGTTGAGAGTGACCAGATGAATATCGCGATCGCGGACAACTTGTGTCAAGATGTCCCTTGCACCTATAGCGTTTTGAAATTTGCGTGGGTAAGCAACAGCCATAACTTTTTATGAGAGTTATGTAAAGTAATATTAATATTATATTACTTTTCTGTAACCGCCGTAGCTTTTCTTTACATTAAGCAGGCTTTCGAGCAATAAAGTACTTGCTCGCGAGCTTAGCAGTTTATGAGCTAGACCAAAATAATTTTTGCTCTACTGAGGCACTTAAGCGTAAATAAATCTCCAGCCGTATGTCTGAACATTATGCGAAGTATGCCGGGGGAAGCTTCCCCCGGCATACTTCGCGACTACGACGAGAGATCTAGTTTGACGGCTGGAAATTTATTTTTATGGATCTCCCTCAAAAGTCTGATAAGTTAGTTTGGTTAAGGTGTCAGACATGAGAATTGTTTAAGCTTTTGTAACTTTTATTTTTATAATTTTAATAATTTTCATCAAAAAAGCATAAATCCTAAGAAAAGTCTATGTCGTGAGGCAAAATCACTCTTCAGTAAGATGTGAGCCTCTGACTAGCGGCAACGAGACCAGCAAAATATGAAAGAAATACCTTTTTCACGCCCTATGGCTAACGCCACGCCTTACGGTGAGACCCTCATCAAGTACTGGCTCACGCCACATGCCTCAACGCGCTTAACCCGCGCACGGTGAGACAGCGCGAATGACGGCTCTCCCGACCTAGGCGACTGCGTTAGCGCAGCGGAACCGGAGGTTCTCCCCGATAGCCTTAAGGCGTGGCGTTAGCCATAGGGCAGTGGCTCCCCTACACCCCTACACCCTTACACTCCTACACCCCTGTGTTTCTTAAGAAGTAAGAATTTGTTCTTTCCCCCTTACCCCTTTTTCCAAACCGTGAGGGAGATGAGTAGTGCTTGGACGAAAAGTATTGACCCTACTCTCCTTTTAAACTGTCCTCCAAGTGTTTACAAATAACGGGAAGCCGCTTTACATCTACCGACTTCTCTTGGCAACGCATTGGCTCCTGGGTGGAAATCCTAAGTTCCCTACTCTAATTATTAATTTTTATTACAAATTACTATTTAGTAGTTTTTGTTACAGAATTGTGTTTTAGAATAAAAACTATAAAGTTACTGAATGATGACATTACACAAACAATTAAGGAGAACTTTATTATGTCTACTCAAGAAAAAGCCCGTGCTTTGATGATGCGTCACTATCAACTCATTAAGAATCGTCAACAATCGATGCTGGGGCGTGCTGGCGAAGAATTAGGTCTTCCTGGAGAAGTCTCTCACTACTGGAACCCTGTTCAAGGAAAAATAGATCCTACTGTGCGCATAACTTATGATCGCAGCAATGCAGCTATGAGCTAAGTGTTAACAACTAGGGGTGTAGGGGATGTAAGAGCGTCAGTGCACTGAACCCATCACTATCTCTTACGAGTATGCCTGCCTTCGCCTGACGGCTAACAATAGTGACTGACGGTGAACGATTTTTGAAAATTGTTCACCGTTGCTATATGTTGCGTCTATGTTCCTCGCAGTGGTAGATAGATACAAGGCTCAATTTTATCAGTGACGAAAAGTGGCTAAAAACACCTGGTTTTCGATGAAAAACCACAGCGTGATTCTTGTGAGCCTTAAACTCGTGCGCTCTTAAGCGTTAGCAACAGCCTTAAGAAACTAAATCCCCCTTCTTCCCTGTTAAGCGTTTCCTGTTGACGGGACTTAGACAAAAAACACCCAGAAAAAAGCCTCAAATCTATATACACAAAGATTTTGACATCGTTTTGCCTATTTTGTTGATATATCTGGGTTTGTGCCATTTTTTTGAGCATTTGGTGTATTTAGCTTACTCTGCATGGGTTTGAGGCTTGTTTCTTACTCAAAAATGTTTAAGTCCCATTAAGCGTTAAGCGTTAAGCGTTAAGCGTGTTTCTTAAAAGCAGGGGCACTGGCGGCACACCAACCGCTACGAATGAAAGAACACCCCTACACCCCTACACCTCTACACCCCTACACCCCTGTGTTTCTTCAGAGTTAATCTTAAAAACGACCTTATGTAAAGAAAACTTTGTGCATCAAGCTATAAACTTCGGACAAGCCCAGTTTTGAGATATCCTGAAGTAGAAGCCAGCATAACGCGGAGAATCATAGTTGTGAAGTTGCAGCGACCGATTTTAGTGGGAGGATTGGGACTGTCCTTTTCTCTGTGGATGTTACAAAATTTGCACCATTCGATGGTGCAGATTGGTGAATTTAGTTTGTTGAGTTTGTTAGCCGTTGGCGGCGGTTTGTGGTTATTAAAGTCAAATCGCACTCAAAATAGTTCGCAATCGCTAAGCAGTGTACCAGTAGATCGTACGACAGTAGAAGCTAGCATTGCTAAAGCCCAAGCCGTGGTTAACCAACTCGCACAGGAAACAGAAAATCCTCTAACCGTAGGGACATTGCGAGAACAACTTACCCGTCTTACGGCTGAGTTAGATAGACAAGAAATGATTGCTGTTGTCACTGGTGGCAAATCGGTAGGTAAAACGACTTTGATTGAAGTCTTAAAATCTAGCTGGTGTCAAAATGTAGAGACGGGAAGCTTTTCGTTAGTCGAATTCCAAGAAACACCACCTTTGTTTGTCAAAGCAAGCGAAAACTCAGATGTAGATGTTTTGACACACGCAAACAAATCTGATGTTGTCTTGTTCCTGACAAATGGTGATTTAACAGATTCGGAATTTCAAAGCTTACAACAGCTAAAAGCAATCAATCAAAACACGATTCTGGTTTTTAATAAACAAGATCAGTATTTGCCAGATGAACGTGTAAGCGTGTTGCAATCGCTGAAACATCGGATGTCCTCAATTGTTGTGGCGACTGCGGCATCTCCCAGTTTGATCAAAGTACGGAAGCATCAAGAAGATGGTTGTGTGCAAGAATCCCTGGAACTACCAACACCAGACATTCAACAGTTGACGCAGCAGTTGGGTGAAATGTTGACACAGCAACCAGAACAGTTGGTGTGGGCAACTACAATGAGGAAAGTTTTGTTGCTCAAAGCTGAAGCGAAAAACTTGCTGAATGAAATCAGACGCGATCGCGCTGTAAAATCAATTGAACAATACCAATGGATAGCTGCTGCAGCAGCATTTGCCAACCCAGTACCAGCGCTTGATATCTTAGCAACAGCCGCAATTAACGCTCAAATGGTTATGGATTTGGGTGGTATCTATCAGCAAAAATTTTCCTCAGAACAAGCGCAAACAGTTGCTGGCACAATGGGAAGTTTGATGGTGAAACTGGGTTTAGTAGAACTGTCTTCCAAGGCAGTAAGTACAGTACTCAAAACTAACGCTATCACCTTTGTTGCTGGTGGCTTGGTGCAGGGAGTCAGTGCTGCTTATTTAACTCGCATCGCAGGTTTAACTTTAGTTGAATATTTCCAACAGCAGGAAGTCGCGATTCACTCTGGAACAGTGTTAAATCTTGACAAGTTGCGGCAAACTTTGCGAAGCGTATTTCAGCAGAATCAGCAAATGGCTATTTTGCAAAGTTTTGTTAAGCAAGGCGTGAAGCATTTGACGCCACAACCACAGCAACTACAACTTGTTAAATCTGAGATTAGCGCTTAGCCTTAGTCAGGTGGAATTCACACTCACACAAACAAAGTTCGCCTACACAAGCTCAAGTTTCCTAAAGCTGTTCAGGCGGGCTTTGTCTGTATAAGGAAATAGGGAACGCTTAACAGGGAACGCTTAACAGGGAACAGGGGAAAGAATAAAGGTGTACCTACGTGAGCAAAAATCAAATAGGACTCCTATGTAAACTCATGCCATTTACAAGTAAAGATACTGAGAAAATATCAATATTGGTCTTCCCTGATGTGCTGATTATTGTATTAGCGCTAAAAATAGAAGAAAGTTATAGTAATTTAATTAAACTTCATAATTGTTAGGAATAACACTACATGATCTGATAAAGTTCAGATAAAAAACTTAAAAATTATGATTTAATTTATCTAAATAGCTTGAAATTTTTCCATAAAGGTTAATAATTAATCATTGGCAAAAAAGGCGATGGCAGCAGATTATACAGACATTGACATTGCGCCATTTATAGATCACGCTCTGCTGATACCAACCGCTACCTCAAAGCAGGTTGAACAATGGTGTGAAGAAGCAGATAGATTTCATTTTGCGGCGGTTTGTGTGTACCCGACTCATGTGAAGCAAGCCGCAGAACTTTTGCACGGTAAAAAGCCGAAAGTTTGTACAGTGATTGGCTTTCCTACCGGGGCAACAACTTCCGCAACAAAGCTGTATGAAGCTCAAGAAGCAGTGGAAAATGGAGCCACTGAGTTAGATGTGGTGATAAATTTGGGCTGGTTAAAAGCAGGCAACACTGAGAACGTACACCAGGAAATTGCCCAAATATGTGAAGAAACTGGGCAAACAGTCAAGGTTATTTTAGAAACTAACCTGCTGACGGACGCGGAAAAAAGACTAGTAGCAGAAATCTGTATGGATGCTGGTGCAGCATTTCTCAAAACGAGTACTGGTTGGAATGGCGCTACGACAGTAGAAGACGTACGACTTTTGAAAGAAATCACACAAGACAGCGTTGGAATTAAAGCCTCAGGAGGTATTCGCACCATCGACCAAGCTTTAGACTTGATTATGGCGGGTGCAACCAGATTAGGTACTTCTCGCAGTATCGATTTGCTTCATCAACGCCATAGACGGGACTTGAGTGAGTAGTCATTTGTTCTTTGTCTTTTGTCTCAAGCTCATGACTCATGACTAGTAACTAATGACTAATGACTAATGAGTAAAACTTATAAAGCAACTGGAATTAATCTTAAAGCTCAGGCTCTCGGAGAATCAGATAGACTAGTGACAATTTTGACACCAGAGTTTGGTCTGATTCGAGCAGTCGCCCCAGGATCACGAAAACACAACTCCAGTCTTGGTGGTAGAAGTGCAATGTTTGTGGTAAACGAGCTACTGATTGCTAAAGGGCGATCGCTCGATAAAATCACTCAAGCACAAACAATAAAATCTTATCCAGGTCTTGCTAGAAACTTAGGAAAGTTGGCTGCTAGCCAGTATTTAGCAGAAATAGTACTATCTGTAGCGTTAAGCGAGCAACCCCAAGAAGAACTTTATGAGTTACTCAACGAACATCTCAATCGTTTAGAAGTTTTAGAAAGCGCAGAAACATTAAATGTTTTAGCACATCTGGCTCATGGGGTATTTCACCTTTTAGCTTTGGCGGGACTAACTCCCCAAGTACAAGTCTGTTGCATCACTGGACGCTCTCTCATACCAGATTTTACAGATCCAACTTGGCAAGTCGGATTTAGCATACCAACAGGTGGAACAATTTGCTTAAGTGCTTGGGAACGTCTGAAGGAGGAGAAAAGAAAACAACAAAGTTTTCCTAGCTTTCCACCTCATCACCCCAGTTCCACAACTTCTTCCACCATTCCTGCTACTGTGAAAGAGAAGCCTGCCAACTACCAAACAATTATTCATCGGCAAGAAATACCAGTTATATCAAGCCGCTTGAATGCAACAGAACTTGCTATACTCCAGCACCTGTCGCAACCAGAGATCATCCAAGATATAACCAGAAATGATGGCTGGTTATCCGTTGAGCAAGTTTTGCGCTCCTATACTCAGTATCACATTGGTCGCCTTATTCGCTCCGCTGCTTTAATAGATTCTTATTTTGCTGCTAACCATGATGCAACCGTCTGATTTGGATCCAAAAATCCTGCCGTTATCACAAAGTTACGCTAGGAAACAGAATAAGGCATCAATGCCTAAAATCGCTAACAACCCGAATATTCCCAAGTCTCTACCCAGTCATGTTAACTTGCACGAGCAGGCAAAAGACATTTTCGTAAATCAGAAAAATTGTACATCGGAAATCTCAAAAACTGATGTCACTAACCACAAACAACAATCGGAAAACAATTTGACCTCTAGCGAGGCAAATGGCAAAAATAATATTTCCGAAGATAGCACCCAAGAGGCGACAGCAGCTGTAGCAAAAACAACAGAAATAACAGAAGCTTCTGGTTCCAGTCCAGAAGCTGCATCACGTGAACAGCAAGAGCAAGGGTTTTTGCCGATATTAAAAAACCCCAACTTTTTGGCTCTTTGGGGTGGTCAAGTCTTTTGTCAGATGGCAGATAAAGTGTATCTGGTTTTGATGATTGCCATCATTAATACTCAGTTTCAAACAAGCGAACAGAGTATTAGTGGTTGGGTTTCAACGCTGATGATGGCTTTCACCATTCCCGCAATTCTTTTTGGTTCCCTTGCTGGTGTGTTTGTAGATCGCTGGTCGAAAAAGGCGGTGCTAGTAGCAACAAATGTTTTGCGCGGCATACTAGTGTTGGCAATTCCAGCAATGCTGTGGCTGACTCATGATTGGCAACCATTAGTGGGAGTTTTGCCAGTGGGTTTTGCCATCATTTTGACAGTGACTTTCTTGGTTTCTACGCTGACGCAGTTTTTTGCACCGGCAGAACAGGCGGCTATGCCTTTAATTGTCAAAGAAGAGCATTTGCTTTCGGCAAACTCACTGTACACAACAACAATGATGGCGTCAGTGATAGTTGGGTTTGCAGTTGGGGAACCATTGTTAGGGGTAGCAGATCAATTGTGGTCGCAAGTAGGTGGTAGTGATGGACTAGGTAAAGAACTTGTAGTGGGTTGCAGTTATGCGATCGCCGGATTCGTTTTGTTGTTGCTTGTCACTCATGAAAAACCTCAACAAAGCGAAAAAGAATCTCCTCACATTTTTGCTGACTTGCAAGATGGTTTGCGTTATCTAAAAGAAAATTCTCGTCTTCGCAATGCCCTTGTTAAACTGATCATTTTGTTCTCAGTATTTGCGGCATTAACCGTTTTAGCCGTTCGTATGGCAGAATTAATTCCTAACTTAAAAGCTTCCCAATTTGGCTTTTTACTAGCAGCAGGTGGTGTTGGTATTGCTGTTGGCGCAACTCTTTTAAGTTTATTTGGTCAGCGCTTGTCCTATACCCAGTTAAGTTTGTGTGGATGTATAGGAATGGCAGCATCTCTTATCGGTCTGTCGATATTTACTAAACAGTTATGGATCGCCCTGCTTTTAATAACACTGTTAGGTGTCTTTGGGGCGTTGGTGGGTATTCCCATGCAGACAGCCATCCAAACAGAAACTCCGCCAGAAATGCGTGGGAAAGTTTTTGGTTTACAAAACAATGTGATTAATATTGCTTTGTCCTTACCCTTAGCACTAACAGGCGTAGCAGAAACCTTTGTTGGATTACAGACGGTATTTTTGGTATTAGCTGCGATTGTTTTTTCTGGTGGTATATTGACCAGTTACACCTCTTCTAAGTAGCTATCAGATAAAAAGAGTTAATCTTCAGCTTTTACAACCGATTATTTACTGAAAACTTCAGTTGTTATGGTAGACTTACCTCAGTACTAAACTCTCACGAGTCTTGCTGGGAATCAACCCAAGTTTGAGCTAGACGTTATACCTAACGTCTACGAGGGTTGTTAGAAGTTACATAAATTAACAACCCAAAAGTGAAGTAAGTAAAGCCAAAAGTACACTTGTCTAGAAATGTACAAAGCTTTTGTACAAGGTGACAGTAAGTTTTGTGTTGCCCCAAGTTAAGAACCAGCAAGTAAAGCGAGACAAAGGACTAATTAAAAAAGGACAAAAACCTAATATAATAAATTCGCTTTACTGATAGCTAACAAAGAATGCGTATAGCCTGGATTGGAAAAAAATCACCCTTTTGTGGCAATGTCACCTACAGTAGAGAAATTACAAATGCCTTGTTAGACCGGGGACACCAAGTTAGCTTTCTCCACTTCGCTCAAGAAGAATCCGATGTGGGGAACTTGCCTAATTGTCAAGAAGTCACCCTACCCTTCATCTACAAGTCTCAGGTTTACACAATTCCAACTTTCAAAGCGACTAAGGTTTTAACCCAGTCGCTGCGACGCATTAAACCTGATATAGTCCATGCTTCTCTGACTTTATCTCCCCTCGACTTCGTTCTACCAGAAATTTGTGAGCGACTGAAGTTACCTCTGATTGCTACCTTCCATACACCATTTGCTGGAAAGGGCGCAAAACTGGTATCAGGAACACAACTTTTGGCTTATCAACTCTACGCACCTTTTTTGGGTAATTATGATCGCGTGATTGTCTTTTCCCAAATTCAACGAGAATTATTGGCTCGCATGGGTGTTCAGGAACAAAACATTGCTGTCATTCCCAACGGTGTGGATGTTGAAAAATATTCTCCCGGTCTTTCCAATGTCAAAGAAGAATTTCGCGCTGAACGTTTGTTTGTCTACCAAGGTCGGATAGCCCCAGAAAAAAACGTTGAAGCCCTCCTCCGTGCTTGGAAAGATGCACAAATGGGACCAGATAGCACATTGCTCATTGTTGGTGATGGTCCGTTGAAACCTTCTTTAGAGCCATTTTACGATTTGGAGCACAATATTATCTGGTTAGGATTTGTCGCTGACGAACAACGACGAATCGAAATTTTACGGGGAGCAGATGTATTTATTTTACCATCTTTAGTAGAGGGATTATCTTTGTCTCTGTTAGAAGCAATGGCTTGTGGAGCCGCTTGCATAGCAACAGATGTCGGTGCAGATGGAGAGGTAATGGAAAAAGGAGCGGGTGTTATTCTTAACACAAAAACTGTACGTTCCCAATTAAGAACCCTCTTGCCACTATTCCAAGATCATCCCGAATTAACAACCTTGCTGGGGCAGAAAGCCAGAAAGCGGGTATTAGAACAGTATACTCTTAGTAGTAATATTACTCGACTTGAAGAACTTTATACTAAAGTTTTGGAACAGCGACGATTCGTACCGCTAAGTTGGGGAGCGTGAATTATATAGAAAAAAGGGTGAGGTGATACTCATGAATCCAACGCGCGTGTGACCTCACCCCGGCTTTGGCTTACGCCAAAACCTCCCCTCTCCTTAGTAAGGAGAGGGGTGCTCGATAGGGCGGGAGTGAGGTGAGACCAGTGCTGCAGGAGGGTCTCCCGACCTAGGCATCTGGCGTTAGCGTAGCGAGACCGAAGGTCTTCCCCGGAGGGTTAAATCAGCGTGGAATCAAACCTTAATCGTTCTATAAATCTTATTTCACTGTTGAGATTAGAGTTTTGACAATGCGCGTGTGACCTCACCCCGGCTTTGGCTTACGCCAAAACCTCCCCTCTCCTTAATAAGGAGAGGGGTGCCCGTTAGGGCGGGAGTGAGGTGAGACCAGTGCTGCAGGAGGGTCTCCCGACCTAGGCATCTGGCGTTAGCGTAGCGAGACCGAAGGTCTTCCCCGGAGGGTTACATCAGCGTGGAATTAAAGCTTAAACGTTCTACGTATCTTATTTCACTGCAGCACAACTACTAGTAGGTGCTGGCTGCTGCCGTTGTGGACCAGTCTTAGTCGGATCATAAGCGACCAGCACCACCTCACCTTTTTCGTTATATATCCAACCCTGTGCTGGTACTATCTGTTTAACAGGTGGCTTTTGAGATGCGTGCTTTTGTGTTGTACTTGTTGAACTTACTGAACTGGGGACAGGCTGAATTAAATCAACACGCACATTGTCACTACTGAGGATTTTATTAGGATCAGTTGGTAGTCCGCCGCGTCCGGTGATGGTGAAAGTGCTACCAAAACCCTTGACACAGGGATTTAAAGCAATCTGCTGTGCCGGGTCGGGGGTTGTTTGTGTCAATTCAAATAACCCTTGGGTGGGGTCAAGATCGAAATTGTTAATTATAATATTTCCAGTAGCAACAATATCACTATTTGGGGTAAGCTGTGGCTGATACTGAATACCAAAGATTCCTCCTGGTTTTGATATATTAACTACAACATTACTCCCCGCAGTACGCCCAAAGCCAGTAGCAGTGATATCACTATTTTCTTGAGAAAAGGCGACTAAAAATTGAGTGTTGATGTTAATATTGCCGTCCTGTCCTCCACTAATGGCGGATATCAGACTATTACGGCGTAATAGCAGTAAATCTCGTGCTTGCAGTATGATGTCTCCTCCGAAACCGTTTGCAGAGTTAGCAGTGAGTTTCCCTTGATTATCAAGATTGATAGAATTGGCTATGACTTTTAGCTGACCTGCATTACCGCTTCCCTGATTGCTTACAGTTCCTTCTGCCCGATTAAGAACATTGAAGCGTCCAGCAACAATTCTCAAATTTCCTCCATTACCGACTGCTCCAGTCTCCACAGCACTGGATGCACGACTAGGCAAACCATTGCTGCCAAATCCTTGAAATAAAGCAGTATCAGTAGTGATTGAGATACTACCTGCATCTCCTCGCCCACGACTGTTAGCAGCTAGTTGAGCACCTTGGGTGACTGAAACTGATTCTGCTTTTATGGTGATGTCGCCACCTTTTCCTTCTGCATTGGCATCTACTGTAGCAAACGCGCCACTGGGAGAGCCTTTACTATTAACTCCGTCAAAAACCGCATCGCGGGCATTTAGTGTAATATTGCCTGCGTTGCCTTTTTTCAGAGTACTTGTTACTAACTGAGCACCATTGGTGACTGAAAGCAACCCTGTTGTAATATCTAAATCGCCTCCTTTCCCGAAAAAGTTAGAATCCACTGCACTAAATGCACCACTAGGAGAACCATCACGGCTACTAACTCCATCAAACGAGATTTTATCGCTGGCTAGAATTCTTATATTACCTGCATTTCCCCCCCCCAAAAGTGCTAGTTGTTAGTCTTGCACCATTGGTAACTGAAAGCGATCTTGTTGTGATACTTATGTTCCCACTGTTACCAGTGGCATCAGGAAAAGAAGCATTACCAAACGGCTCAATGGTTATACTGAAGCGAAGAATTTGCGGCTCAGTGAAGCGTTCTTGCGGATTATTAGAGCGCTCTTGCTGTTCAATCTTGATACCACCACCTCCACCAACTACCCCAGAACCAACTGAGCTGGATATGCCGCTAGGAGAACCATCGCTACCAATTCCATTAAAAGAAATTGTATCGCTGGCTGTAATATTGACATTGCCTGCATTTCCTTGTCCCAAGGTACTAGCAATTATTGCAGCACCATTAGTAACTGAAAGCGTTCCTGTCTGTAGCGTTATACTACCGCCATTCCCCTTTGCTGTTGGCTGTACTGTACTAAATACACCACTGGGTGAACCATTGCTACCAACACCTTCAAATAAGACATTTCGGGAGGAGAAAATTGTGACATTGCCTGCATCCCCTACTCCACGAGTGCTGGTATCAAGTCGAGCACCATCTTTGAGGGATAGTGTTGCTGCTTTTATATCGATATTGCCACCTTTGCCCACACCTGTTGCTTCCACTGCGCTTATAAAGCCAGTGTTACTATCTGCAAGCTCAACAAAACCCAACGCTCGCACCGACACGCTCCCTGCATTTCCTTGCCCAAATGTGCTGGCAATCAGTTGAGCGCCATCGCTTAAAGAGAAAGAGCCAGAGGAAATCGTAATATTTCCCCCATTACCCGTCGCCCGCGTGCCCACATAGCTGAAAATCGCACCGGGATTTCCGCTTTTTATCCCTACCCCAGCAATAGTTACAGGTCCTGTAACATCAACTATAACATTGCCTGCATCCCCCCTTCCGGCTGGCTGAGTGTCAGATGCTTGACGAACTAGGGTTAGCAGTTGAGCGCCATCTTTAAGTGAGAAGGCTGCTGCCTTAATGTCGATATTGCCACCATTGCCTACACCTCCTGCTTCCACAGTGCTGAAGATGGTAGTGTTACTGCCTGCCAAATCAACTGCACCGGATGCTCGCACTGACACATTACCTGCATTTCCTTGTCCCAAGGTGCTGCCAATCAGTCGAGCACCATCAGTTAAAGACAAGGAGCCAGTTGTTATATTGATGTTGCCACTATTGCCCACTGCTTGGGATGCCACATAATTGAATACATAGCTGCCTGCAACTTTTATATCTCCTGTGGCATCCAGCGTAATATCTCCCGCTTGACTACCAACTGTCCCCAAGCCTTGCCCTATTCCCGCATATAACCCACTTCCTCCGGAAATATTTAAATTGCGGGCGTTGACTGCAATACTACCGCCCCCACCTGAGTTAACACCAACTTCTGCACCATTCGTCAGGGACACATCACCTCTTTGGACTCCCACAGGAAAACTCAAGCTACCATCAGCATTAAGTCCTACCGTTCCAGGAGCAGATAATCCTCCTAACTCAACTCGTCCTCCTGGTGCAAACAGTATTCCACCATCTAAGCTGACATCACCACCTACCAGTGTTAAAGAATTTCCTTGTTTAACAGCAAGACCAAAAATATTAGTACTAGTATCAAGAGCTCTAGACTGATTGGTGATATTTCCCGGATTATCCCGAAACCTCAAGCCAATCGGAACATTTATAGTTAACAATGGCGGTGCTTGCGGATTCGTCGCACTAAACTCAAAATTATTCTTAAATATCAAACTATTTGCCGTACTTCCCAAAAATGAACCACCCACATCCAACCGAGCATTTGGTCCAAAGATTATTCCATTCGGATTAATCAAAAACAAGTTCGCATTGCCCAACACACCCAAAACACCTTGAATATTCGAGACATTCCCCCCAGTCACTCTGGTGAGTATGTTTGCAATCCCAGCCGGATTAGAAAAATAAGCTCCTCTACCAGCGTTTATATTAAATTCCTGAAAACTATGAAACAAGTTCGTCCCGCGAGTTGCGCCCCCGTCAATCCTGTCGCTAGGGATGCCTTTAATCTCAACATTGGGAGCAACAACAGAACTTTCTGCACCGAGACTGTTATCAGGAGTGATTTGTGCTCTAGCTACGCTAAAGTAGGTCAAGCTGAATACGGTTGCAAGAGGTAAGGTGAAGAACAAGAATGGGTGACGCACCGGTTTTCTGCTCAGCATAAAACAAGTCTTTAATATGGGGTTGGGAAGAATACTTTAAAATAAGAAAAATTGTGGCTCAGTAGTACTAATATTAGGTTTGTAGGCAAAGAGGATTTGTTTGTAAGATTTTGTGACAAAGTGTTTTTGTCATACCCCCTGACTTAATACGGTTCGGTAATGTTCGGTTATCTCAAAGGAGATCCCCCCAACCCACGCCAGGTACTACAACGGGGGGAACCCCCGCAACGCACTGGCTCCCCTTAAAAAGGGGGGCTTTTAACCCTCTTTTACCCCCTTTTTAAGGGGGTCGCCGCAGGCGGGGGGATCCTAACCAAGCTTAAAAAACCCGGTTTTTGACCCTGATGCAAGATCTCAGTCAAAGGAGATCCCCCCAACCCACGCCAGGTACTACAACGGGGGGAACCCCCGCAACGCACTGGCTCCCCTTAAAAAGGGGGGCTTCTAACCCTCTTTTACCCCCTTTTTAAGGGGGTCGCCGCAGGCGGGGGGATTTTAACCGAACCATATTAAGTAGGTCAACATAAAAAAACATAAGATACGATTCTTGCGATTGCTTCGTTCCACTGCGTTCCACTCGCAATGACATTTCACGTTTAATTAGCTTGAGCTACTTACCACCTCATCCTCGCTTTTACCTACAAAAAAATGTCCCTCTCCTTAATTAAGAAGAGGGATGCCCGACAGGGCAGGGTGAGATTTCGTTACTTAGAAATTGTAGCCAACTCCTAGCATCAGACCGACATCAGTCTCATTTAGAAAAGCTGCATTCACAGAACCTGTTAATGTAAATCTACGAGTTAATGGCACATCAACACCGCCAGAAAGAAGGAAACCAACATCAGCATCATCACTAGTTTCAATCGCGACGCCAGCACCTACGTAAGGGGCGATGTTAAACCCTTTTCCTGTTCCTCGTTGAGACAAGTCGAAGGTAATGGGAACAAGAATGATCGGATCATCTCCAATCACAGCTGAAGGTCGCACCGAGAAGTTTCGTGTTAGCCCAATTTTACTGAAAACTGCAAAGTTCCCTTCAGCAAGAGCTGAATCACCGCCTAAGCCAATATTACCACCAACTCCGATATAGCTAGAGACACCACGAGTGGCTCTACCTGGCGTAATACCATCTCCACTACCTCCGCCATTCCCTGTATTGAGACTTACATCAGACGGTATGAGGACTTTGTTAATTCCATAAATAACACCATTGCTTGCTTGGATGTTCGGCTGAGTCACGCTGGCATTGTTGACTGCAATTTGATTACCACCTTCGACTTTAACCTTTAGGGGTAAGCCTTCAGCGGTTGTGATCTTACCAGCTCTAAGTTGATCAGCACTAAGGCTACCAGGCACCACGTGGTATCTTAAAATTTTAATCAGTGCTTCTCTGTTTTCTGGCTGCTGCAACTGCTCTAAGGTTTGTTTAGGCAAAGCAGAAAATGCCTCATCGGTAGGAGCGAAAACAGTGTAAGGGCCTGGTTGTTGTAGAGCATCAGTCAGACCTGCTGTCTTCAATAAAGAAGTCAAAATTGTAAAAGAATTACTAGAAGCAGCAACAGATACAATGTCTGTGCTAGTTGTTGGAGCGCTCGCAGTGGTTCTACCTACAATATAACTAGCAGCTGCGACATTGTTCGCAAGAGGTGGCACCTGTCCCAGTTTAACCAAAGCTTGATATAAATGTGCTGCAGCTTCTGCACGAGTTAGAGGTGCAAGTGGATTGAGGGTACTCACATTTGGATAGTTAACCACAAGATTATCTTGTGTTGCAGTTGCCACATTATTCACAGCATAGTTTGGGATAGAACTAGCATCTGTGTAATAAGTACCAAGACTATTGGTTGCATCACCACTAGCAGTCAAACCTAAACCACTTGTTAAAGCAACGATCGCCTGCACCTTAGGAATTTGCTGATTTGGTCTAAACAAGTTCCCTGGATACCCTGCTAGAAATCCGGTTTCGTAGGCTTGAGTAATAGCAGAAGCCCCCCAATAGGTAGAAGGAACATCTTGAAACCCACCAGCAGGTAGCTGCCGAACTGAGTTTTTGCTGAAAGCTTTTTGAATCATTGCTGCAAATTCAGCACGAGTTACAGGTTGATCCGGTCTATAAGTGCCATCAGGAAAACCACTAATTACGTTTTTTGCGGCTAAAGCTTGGATAAATGGTTGTGCCCAGTAATCTGCCGCAACATCTGGAAAGTTACTCGTTGATGGAGTTGTTGATGGAGTTGTCGATGGAGTCGTCGATGGAGTTGTCGATGGAGTCGTCGATGGAGTTATTTCTTGAGGTGTTTGAGCAGAAACTAATGTAGGACTAGCTGTAGCAGTAATTATTCCTAACGTTATCAATGCAGTGCTGACTGTTGACAAACGCTTTGAGATATACATAACTTTTTTCACTCCTCACAAAAAAGATGACACTTATCTCGCCTACCGAAAAATCCTGAGAAGTCATGAGATTCAGTTGATAGATTGCACTTGAATCAACTACTGAACAAGTTATCGTTGAAACTTAGACCTCAATAAAACAACTCATAGAAAATTCAAAATGTTTTGAAATACGTAGGCGTTGATGAGTTAAAAATGCGCTAAAGGATGCTGCAATAAACTTTTCATGTTAGAAAAGGAGAATCACTGCAAAACATTCTTTATATATTTTGATATACCTCTTTAAGAGGAAATAAAACATCTATCTTAGGCAAGGATTTAGTTAGTTTCTTCGAGTATAGCCCCACACCTGACCTGTTATTTGAAAGCATATTGTTAGACATATAGTGTCGGATGAATAACTAGACAATTAGAATGCGTGACAAGTTCCTTATTCTTAAATTATCGTAACGATTCAGGTCAGGGGGTATTGACAAGTGTGACAACCGAAAACCATTGTGTATCTATTGCTTTCCATAGAAACGATAGGTAAAAGTGCGGTTCTTGCTCATGTGGACTATATCCAAAGGATGATTTTCACCAGAACCCTAAACAAATAATCTATCTGTGGTGGCTGTTTTTTACTGAGTATGCCTACCAAATGTCAACGACTCACAAATTCTGCACCAGAGGTTAGGTATGGAAAGCTCTAATTCCTCAGGCAATCCTCAAGAATTAGATCCAAACCGAGATGGACATCAAATCTCAGTTTTGGAGCGAGAAACGCCAAGTGTCAAGCCACCAGAGACACAGCGTCCTTCAGGGAATCCGAAACGCAAGCGTCGCAATAGGCTTATCTTGATAAGTTTGCTGGTTGTAGGAGCGATCGCATCTGGCATCTTTGGCTATCGTTGGTGGCGCTTCGCACACACTCATCAGGAAACCGACGATGCCTATGTCACAGGTGATATCCACCCGGTTAATGCTCGTGTCTCTGGTACAGTCACTCAGGTTTTAGTTGATGATAATCAAATTGTTAAAAGGGGTACATTGCTTGTGAAGCTCGACCCCAAAGACTATGACGTCAGCTTACAGCAGACAATAGCATCTCTACAAGCGGCTCGTGATCAAGCAAGTGTCGCACAAGCAAATATTGGTATAACTAAAACCAATGCCCAAGGTTTAACTACCCAAGCTCAAGGAAATATTGATGCTGCCGCTGCCACTATTTCCACTTCGCAAGCAGCTTTAAAAGAAGCTCAAGCAGGTGTTCCGGCGGCTCAAGCACAACTACAACAGGTTGAAGCAAATGTAATCAAAGCTGAGCTGGATTACAAGCGCTATGCCAGTCTGTATCAATCTGGAGCGACACCCAAGCAACAGTTAGATACTGCCACCGCAAATTATAATGGTTTAGTGGCACAACGAAATACAGCTTCTGAACAAGTAAAGCAGGCGCAAGCAAGAGTTGCCCAAGCACAGCAAAATTTGACGAATTCTCAGGCAAAGTTAGCTTCGACTAAAGGTAATCTGCAACAAGCTAATGCCAGCAGTGAACAAACAGAGGTGAATAAGCGGCAATACAAGGCAGCACTCTCAGCGATCGCCCAAGCCCAAGCACAAGTAAAGAATGCGGAACTCCAATTATCCTACACAAACCTTACCGCTCCCACAGATGGACAAGTGGGAAATAAGAATGTGCAGGTAGGGCAGCGCGTACAACCTGGGCAAACATTAATGTATATTGTCGAACAGCGTCCTTGGATTGTAGCTAATTTCAAAGAGACTCAGTTAGGAAATATGCATCCAGGGCAACCAGTAGAAATCAAAGTTGATGCCTTCCCCGGTCGAGCTTTTCTGGGTAGGGTGAATAGTCTGGCTCCTGCTTCCGGAGCTAAATTTGCTTTGTTACCACCAGATAATGCAACTGGTAATTTTACCAAGATTGTACAACGAGTGCCGGTGAAAATAGTGTTTGATCCTCAAAATATTCGGGGTTATGAGTCACGCATTACTCCAGGAATGTCTGTGGTTGTAACAGTTAAAATTCGTTAAAGGGAAGTTCGTGAGCCGCACAAGCATCAATAATCAACAAGGACGAGCTGCTGTCCCTGCGTCTGGTTCCCAATCCGACCAAGTATCCCTCAAAGACTGGATCGGTGTCATGGCAACCCTGCTGGGTGCCTTTATGGCAGTACTGGATATTCAAATTACCAATGCCTCCCTTAATGATATTACAGGGGCATTGGGTGCCACTATTGATGAAGGCTCTTGGATCTCGACAGGTTATCTGGTGGCGGAAATTGTGGTGATTCCCTTAACAGGATGGTTATCTCAGGTATTCTCCGTCCGACGCTATTTGTTGGTTAACGCCACACTGTTTCTGTTTTTTTCCGTAGCTTGTGCCTTTGCCTCCAATTTAGGAATGATGATTTTGTTTCGCGCAGGGCAGGGATTTACAGGCGGAATTCTGATTCCAATCGCTTTTACGGTCATTCTTAGCACCTTACCACCAGCGAAACAGCCCATCGGCTTAGCACTGTTTGCAATCACAGCCACCTTTGCACCTTCGGTTGGTCCGACTGTTGGCGGTTGGCTAACTGACAATTTTAGTTGGCAATACATCTTTTATCTAAACATTCTTCCAGGAATTTTGTTGATAGCAGGAGTTGCTTATGCTATCGCCCCCAAACCGATGCAGTTGCAGCTATTCAAACAAGGGGATTGGTGGGGTATTGCAACAATGGCGATCGGTTTGGCATCGTTTGTGTTTTTTCTAGAAGAAGGAAACCGAAAAGACTGGTTTGGTTCTGTTGAGATTGTGCGTGCAGCGGTACTAGCAGGAATCTTCTTACCTATTTTCATTTGGATTCAGTTCACCCGCAAGCAACCGTTGCTCAATTTACGATTAATCGCACAGCGTAATTTCGGTTTGTCAATGGCTGTAAATACGGCAACGGGTTTGGGACTCTACGGTTCAGTTTTTATATTGCCTCTTTTCCTGGCACAGATTCAGGGCTATAACGCCATGAAAATTGGTGAAACCATTATGTGGTCAGGAATTCCCCAGTTGTTCATCATCCCTTTTGTACCCAAACTCATGCAGCGATTTGATTTGCGGCTACTGATTACTATAGGATTGAGTTTGTTTGGGGTCAGTTGCTTCATGAACTCGACGATGACGGCACAGACTGGTCTTGAACAGCTTATCTGGTCACAGGTCGTCCGTGCTTGCGGTCAGCCGTTAATTATGACTCCTTTGTCTAGCGTCGCCACAGCAGGTATTAACCCGAAACAAGTTGGTTCTGCTTCTGCCTTGTTTAATATGATGCGCAATTTAGGTGGATCGATTGGAATCGCAACCTTAGCTACCTTGCAATCAATGCGCGAAAAATTTCATTCCAATCGCCTGGTCGAATCGGTTTCGCTGGAAAATCCTCTCACACGCGATCGCATCGATCAGCTTACTCAGTTCTTCAGTTCATCCACTGGTGATCCCGTACTGGCACAAAATCAGGCGATCGCGATGATAGATCGCTTAGTTCGCCGCGAAGCTAATGTCATGGCATTCAATGACTGTTTTTTCTTTATGGGCTGTGCCCTATTCGCCAGTGCGTTGTTGGTGCTGTTCTTCAAGAAGGTCAAACCTACAAGCGGGGCAGTGAGTCACTAAGACTGAACAATCGTTCACACTCTGGACAGTCATGGAATGCTGGCGGACGTTCCAAGGGCGGAATTTGATACCCGCAAGTCGAACAGGTTTTGTTGAATCGAGGAAGCCTGTTTCCGGAGGTTGCGAGTACAACAACTTGAGTCAACGTGCCTAAAGTGATAAGGATGAATGCAGTTAGCATAAATTTAGGGGAATCGCTCACAAAAATATTAAATCTTATTTCTTGTGTTTTGATCTGTATTTCGACACAAAATTTAGCTTCTTCGCGCCCTCGCCCCACACTATAGGAGAGGTTGTACCCTTACACCCTTACACCCTTACACCCCTTTTTCAAGTCAGCTCCTATTGTAGTCAAGAGTTGTTTCCTACAGACCATCCTAAACTCGTTGGCTGTTCATAAACCCGCTTTAAAGTATTCACATCTCTAGCAGAAATCGGCGGCGAGTTGCGAACCTGAGAAAAGTATAAAGCATCGCTTGGCAGCGGACTATGTCCCCATATTCCTAATGCATGACCAAATTCGTGGCGAGTGGCTGCAAGGAGATACTGTCCTGTTTGGCTAGGACTCAACAAAATCGTGAAGCGGTGAGATAAAAGATTATTTTTGCTAACGTACATTTCATAAGTCGTTTGAGCAGAACGCGCACGCGGCATTTTACTATCAGGAGAAGTTTGCAATGGTGGAGTTTTTCGCACAATAGTAATGTCTGCGTCTTTGGGTTGTTCAACGATCGCCAAAGGCAAATAAATACTCCACTCCTGAACTGCTTGTGAAACGTTTTTCACCCAATCTTCTGCCTGTTTACTATTAACTGCTTGGGTTGGTTCTACATAAACCCGAATGGGAAACTGCGACCAAACCAGATAACCTACTTGGGTTGGACTAACTTGAGAAAAGTAGTCACCGCTGTTAGTGCTATCTTGCCACTGCGTCAGTGTTGGTGGTAGTGGATGAGGCTTGAGGGGAGGTGAGGCAGAGGTAACAGGGATGGCGCTGGATTGAAAGCTGGTCAAAATAATAAGCAGCGCTGTACCAATAGCTAATGCTAGTGAGACAATCAAGCGCTGCAAGACTACAGTTTTTGTAATGGTAGTTTTAATAGTACTTTTGGGAGTACTTAATATGAGTTTTTGGGTTTGTCTCCCCATATTTTCATCTTATTTAGGGAGCCAACCAGCACTTAAAACTACAGTTAAACCAAGAAAAATGGCTGTGAGTGCCCAAGTCACTCGGTTTAATGTATTTTCTGCGCTCTTAGTGCTGCTGAACAACTGGGCTTGTCCACCAATAGCTCCTATGCCATCACCTTTGGGACTATGCAGCAAAACCAAAACAATGAGACCAACAGCGGAAAGTGCCCAAATAAATTCTACGACGTTAGCAATGGTCATGGTATCTAAAATATAGTTGATTATCGAGTTTTAAGATAGACCAATTCTTTATTATAGATTAAAAATGATGAATTATGAATTTTCTTTGTTTACATAATTCATCATTTTTGACTATTTCACATCGCCAGTTGTACAGGAGTGCGAGAAAGTTGCACGTCATACTCGGCGTTTTGCAGTAGCGATCGCCCTGTCATTTCTATTGGTTGAGGTAGTTGTAGAATATCCAAAATTGTCGGTGCAATGTCGGATAGCTTACCATCACTCCGCAAGGCGACATCTGTACCATGTCCTGGGATTTTAGCTTTTTCACCTTCGACTAAAATCAGGGGAACTAAGTTAGTCGTGTGCGCGGTCCAGGGATTTCCGTTGCTATCTAGCATATACTCAGCGTTGCCGTGGTCAGCAGTTATAATTGCTGTCCCCCCGACTTTACCAATACCGGAGAGTAGGCGACCCAAACACTGGTCAACTGTCTCAACCGCTTTGACAGTCGCTTGGATGTTACCTGTGTGTCCTACCATGTCTGGGTTGGCATAGTTGATGACAACAAGCGAGTATACGCCCTTTTCAATTGCTGCGATCGCCACGTCTGTCACTGCTTGTGCTGACATTGCAGGAGCACTATCATAAGTTGGCACCATAGGAGAGCTTATCAATAGTCGGTCTTCTCCTTTAAAAGGTTCTTCCAGACCCCCATTGAAGAAGTAAGTGACGTGAGCGTATTTTTCGGTTTCTGCAGTCCGAAGCTGCTTTAAATCATGCTTGGAAATGACTTCCCCAAGAATATTACTCAAATTTTGCGGTTCAAAAGCAACCCCAACTCGTAATTCTGGGTCATACTGTGTAAAGGTAACAAAAGACAGTGGGGTGATTTGCTGTCTTTCAAAACCGTTAAATTCTGGATTGACAAGAGCTTGGCTCAGTTGTCTTGATCTGTCGGGGCGGAAGTTAAAAAAGATGACTCCGTCTCCTGGTTCGATAGCTCCAGGTGCTATTCTGACTGGGAGCACGAATTCGTCCGTCAAACGTTCTGCATACGATGCTTGTAGGACTTCGACAGCTTTTAGACCATTTCCTGGTCCATCCTGCGTCATCACGTCGTAAGCGCGTTTAACTCGATCCCAGCGGCGATCGCGATCCATCGCGTAATAGCGACCGCTAACTGTGACTATGCGCCCGACGCCTATACGGTCGATATAGTCTTGAAGAAGCCCCAATGCTTTCACTCCTTCAGTGGGAGTGGTGTCACGCCCATCAGTAATGGCGTGTATGCAAACTTGGGATATTCCCTGAATCTTTGCTAAGTCAAGTAGTCCGAATAGATGAGTGATGTGCGAATGCACTCCACCCTCAGAAGTTAGCCCAACCAGATGCAGCTTGCCATTTCGACTATAAACTTCCTGGCAAATCTTCACAAGTGCTGGATTTCTGAGAATAGAACCGTCCTCTACTGCGTCTGAGATCCGTACTAATTCTTGGGGGACAATTCTACCAGCGCCTATGTTCAAATGACCAACTTCCGAGTTGCCCATTTGACCTTCTGGTAACCCCACCGCTTTCCCTGATGTTCGGATGAGGGTGTGGGGATAAGCCGCCCATAAGCTATCCATCACCGGAGTGTTAGCTACAGCAATGGCGTTTCCATGACTCTCCTCGCAGTAGCCCCATCCGTCTAAAATGACTAGCACCACGGGAGCAATAGGTGCCTTGGTCATAGTAAAACTGCCCTTTACTTTTTGTAATACCCGAATGATACCATTGCTATTAGCAGCCGCAAGTGAATTTCTGCTTATGACCTACTTTTTTTGCATAACTGTGGGCTTTTAGACAATTCTTAAACTTTGTTTATCTTTGGTAATTTCTTGTGATATTCGGGATGAGGACTATCTACAGTAATCCGATTTGAATTGTGAGATTTTTGTTGAACATAGAGGCGCTTAAAGCAGGGTGTCGCTTTACGTTTCATGACAATCCTCGCAAAGCTAATGACGGCTTTCGGTGCGACGAGGGCGACTATGTAAGTGATCTGCCGCTATGCTGCGCACGAAGCTATCGCCGCACCATTGGGGCAAACGCGCAGCGAACGGCAGGCGATCACTAAGCACACAAATGTCAGACACAAACAAAGATTCTCATGAATGACTTAGGACAGTTACACCTACAGTTTTTCACTTCTTTTTTGTGCCACTTTTTGCTGCTTTAGCAGCTTTTTTGGCGGCTTTTTCGGCAGCAATTGCTGCTAATTTTGCTTCTTCTTTTTCCTCTGCTATTTTATCTAAGTAATAGTGGTAATCTCCTAAATAGACGCGGAAATCTCCTTCCCTGATTTCCACAATTTTGTTTGCTACCTTGGAAATGAAATAACGATCATGGGAAACAACAAGTACTGTGCCTTCATAGTTTTGAATGGCTTCTTCCAACATTTCTTTTGCTGGAATGTCTAAATGGTTAGTAGGCTCATCCAGTATTAATAAATTGGCTGGTTGTAACAGCATTTTTGCTAAGGCAAGACGTGCTTTTTCACCTCCACTTAATGCCGCCACTGCTTTGAACACAGTGTCACCGCTGAAGAGAAATCTTCCTAAAAGAGTGCGAACTTCTTCATTTTTCCAATCAGGAACTTCGTCATGGATAGTTTCCATAACAGTTTTTTTCAAATCCAAAGCTTCAGCTTGGTTTTGTTCAAAGTATCCAGGGAGAACATTGTGTTCACCCAATGTCACAGTTCCTTCTGTGGGTTGTTCAACACCCATAATCAGGCGTAACAAAGTGGATTTGCCTGCACCATTAGGAGCAAGAAAAGCAATGCGATCGCCCTTTTCGATGAAAAGATTTCCACCCAAAAACAAAATCTTATCATCATAGACGTGAGTTAAATCTTTGATATTCACCACCTCACGTCCACTACGGGGTGCAGCGGGAAAACGAAAGTGCAATGTTCTTAAATTATCCGTCGGTGCTTCGATACGTTCAATTTTGTCTAGTTGTTTTTCTCGGCTTTTCGCTTGAGTACTGCGGGTAGCACTAGCCCGGAACCTATCAACAAAAGCTTGTTGTTTATCTAATTCTTTTTGCTGGCGTTCGTAAGCAGCAACTTGGGCTGTTTGACTTTCAGCTTTTTGTTGCAAATATGCTGAATAATTGCCAAGGTAGGTGTTGGAAACACCGCGTTCTGTTTCGACAATTTGCGTGCACAAACGGTCAAGGAACTCGCGGTCATGAGAAACTATGACCATTGGGGTATTCAGCCCCTTGAGATAATTTTCTAACCACTCAATCGTTTCTAAATCTAAGTGGTTCGTTGGCTCGTCTAATAGTAATAAGTCAGGTTCTTGCAAAAGAATTTTGCCTAAACCCATTCGCATTTGCCAACCGCCACTAAAGGCACTCACAAGGCGATCGCCATCTTCTAGCCCAAACCCCATCTCTGGTAGAATCTTCCCAATTCGTGTGTCCAAGATGTAGCCATCTAATGCTTCAAACTGCCGTTGTAAGCGATCTAACTTATGAATCAGTTTATCCAGTTCCTCTGGAGTTGCGCTTTCCATCTCTCGCATCACCTGCGCTAGAGACACCTGCACAGAATTAGCTTCTTTAAAAACCGTCCAAAATTCTTCTCTAACAGTGCGAGTGGGTTCGACTTCAAACTCTTGATTGAGGTAAGCTATGTGTAAACTGGCAGGACGAATGATTTCGCCAGACGTGGGTTCAGTTTCCCCTGTAATAATTTTGAGTTGGGTGGATTTTCCGGCACCATTGACACCGACTAAACCAATGCGATCGCCAGCTTTGACTTCCCAGTTGACATCCTTGAGAACTTCGCCTGTGGGATAAATTTTACTGATATGTTCAAGTCGCAGCATGAGGTGTCTCCAAGGTAGGCAATTGATAGATAAGGCAGAAGTAATTATATTGAATCCAATCTTAACAAAATTTAACTCAAAATTCTTGCTCGTCAATTCCTCAACAGACAGAAGTTTTCCATACTTGTTTACTAAATTACAAGATTTGATTTTGCTATGAATTTCTGTGATGGCTTGCAGCGATAATAAGCGATAATAATGGAAATGGCGCACCTTGCTAAGTGGACAGACAGGTGGCAAAAACAATACTGATCCGATTCTGGCTGCTGTAGGAGCCATCACTCTCACCTATGTGAGGAATCGTACCTGTGCGCCCCGTGATATGAGCGCGGGTGGCGCTACTGCATTCCGGGCAGCAGCAGATAAAGTGTTGGCATCTATTTACGAATAGTTTGCTAACAGTCATTTGCTTGTTTAAATTCCAACTATCGGGTCAAAAATTTCAGTCCACCTCGCAAGAGATTGCGGAAACTCCGCTCTCAACCCAGGATAGGACAACAGGGTAGTTCATCATCAATTTCTGGTACCAGCGATGACAGCAAATCATTTCCGAAAGGGTGTCCAGTTGCAAGCAACTCTGATTTTCCTTGGACTGTTCTTCAGCAGTGCACTAGCTGCTGGGTACTTAAAATATCATTTGCTCTCTCAAAATCCACAACCACAGTTCAGTTTTGTAAATAATGTAGCTGCACACCAACAGGTACAAATTAATAAATTGCTTCAACTCATGCAGCAGAGGTTAATGATTGCTCATGATGTTGCTCGCTGGAAATGGAATCAGAAACGCCCTATTGAAGACCGTCAACGAGAACAAGAACTAATAACAAAAATACAGCAGCAGGCAATAAATTATAATCTCCAACCCGATACAGTTGCAGTTTTTTTTCGAGGACAGATAGAAGCCGGAAAGCAAATCCAGCAAGCTGATTTTCAAACTTGGCAAAAGCTTGGAGTGAAAAATTTTACTAACGTTCCAGACTTGAATCAAACTTTGAGACCATCTCTAGACAAATTGAATGTAGCATTTCTTCCTGTATTGGCAGAGCTGATGCCATCCCTTGGTTGTCCGGCAGTACGAGATTTTCTTCAGTCACGCGCTTCAATTATTCTCCGTGGAAATGGCATTAGCCAAGAAGTACAACGTACTGCTCTTGCACCAATGCTTGAAGTCAAAGAGGCTTCGTGTCAAAAAGTTTCTCTGTAGAGAAGATGGAGACAAAACCAAACCGCCTCGCCTCCCGTCTTATATCCCGACACTAAACGGAGTACCGTTATAGTGCGACAAAGTCTTGCGGGGGAAGCTTCCCCCGCAGAGCTTTGGGACTTACGACGAAAAAGTTAATAGGAGGGAGAGATTGAGGGGAAATATATTCATTGACGCTCGTGGCCAAATGCCTATGAAGGCTACTTACGATTCTGAACTCTTGGTTATTTTTTAAGTATCTTTTGTTGCGAAATTGATAGAGTATAGTTATACTGTCCTCTAGATAACTCTCCTACATATAAAGAGTAATTTCCTGCCTGCCAATAACCAGAAATTTCCGGCTTGCCCCCAGAGTACTTATCTGCCAACACACAAAAGTGTCCTCCTGGACCATGAATTAATAGAGTTGGTTGTCCCCCAGTTTCAACTGTTAACCGCAGATAGGGTAGTGATTCTTTCACCTGTATCACTTGATTAGGTTTAGTGGTAATGTTACCACAGTTGCTTGGAACTGCTCCGCCGGACGTACCTTTCACAATCAGCGGATCTGGCTGTAAAGGAGAAGTAATTTGCACAACTTGCGCCTCAGCCAAATGAGCATTGGTGAAAACTAAGCTGATCATTAATGCTGCGGGAACAATTTGAAATCGCCCAGGCATCTTCATATTTCTTGTTATGCTCCCGACTTTTTCTCTCGAAAAATTTGATACATAATCTTTTAAAATTAAGTGACGATAACCATCTGTCTTTGTTTCTAAGTGAACTGTATAAAGTTTTATTTTGGGAAAAATAATTATATGATTAAATATTAAGAAAAATGAGAATTTATAGGTAAAGCTGACGCTAAAAACTTGATTCTTGACTACCAAGAGCAGTTCTTAGAACAAAGACATTAACTAAAATCACTAAGACAACCGCCAACAAAGGGATTTGGCTGGTTCGTTGTTCATTCAGTGTTTAAGCTAAAGTAGAAACAAATGAATCCTCCAGAAGAAGACTTAAAAAGTCGCCTCCAAAAGGTAGAGGCAGAAATTAATACCGACCTAGTGATAGTTCCACAGTCACAAAAATTAGTAAAGTCCTCTCAGTCTGGTTTCCCAAGCTTGTACTATAATTTGGTGCGATTTGTGACCTTTTTCAACAATCTCTCTGGAGTGCAAAAGCTTGTAGTTTCTGGTGTCGGTTTGTTATTGGGCTTAGCCATACTACAAGCAGTACTTAAACTCGTCGCTGCTGTGATCAGTCTGGCACTATTGGCAATATTGGCGTACGTAGGATACAAATTCTTAGTATCCAATAACTCTGTTAACCAGCAGTAGTTTATTTTTAAACGTACAGGCCTAGTGGCGTATTAATAAAATTAAAGGGAATTATCCAATGGGAACCCCAAGTGTGAGGACAAGTGATCAATCTAGTCGAAGCAAAGAACCGAGAAAAACCAATTCATTGCCCTTAGCGACTAGGCGCATTGCTGCTTGGGCAGTTGAAATCACACTGGTTGTTGCCAGTGGATTGGTGCCCTTTGGGATAGGTGCGTATGCCAATTCTAGAAGTGATTTGGATCGAGTGCCACTCAACCCTTTGTTAGTACAAACAGAACGTGCGATCGCCTCTCCATTAGCTTTGCCTATCAGCTATGGTACTCGGAACGTAGCATCACCCACAAACTTGTTATGGACAATAGCCTTGCTCGCACCCCTGACAGTCTCAGGCGCTCAGTTGTATTTACTAGCGAAAACTGGTGCCACACCGGCGAAACATCGATTTGGAATTAAAGTTGTCAACGCTGAAGGTAAGCCACCCGGTTTCAAAGCCGTTTTGGTGCGAGAAGGACTTGGTCGTTGGGGTCTGCCTGTGTCCGTCGCTTATTTTCTTTGGCGTAACAGTTTTTTATTTCCCAGTTTAGGGGGTTTTGCCAGCTTGGCGGTTATCATGCTTGTGTTAGAAGCCAAAGGTTTGCCTTGGCAGCAAGACCGTCGCGCACTGCACAACACACTTGCAGGCACTTATACTGTAGATGATGACAGCAAACCTTTAACAGTGCAGTCCCAACGCGATGGTCAGGGAAGTCAGTCATTTGAGAGCGAAAAAGACGAGGAAGATGCGATCGCATCAATTGTGATCACACAAGAAAAGCCTCGCCAGCAATCCAAGCAACGGCAGGGAATACCGCAAAATCCAAATTATACAGTGGTAGGAGTCGCATTCCTTTGCATGAGTGCGGCTTTAGTGATTTTAGTTGGTACTCAAATTTACGTTCAAATACTGCGAAATCAGCGAGTTACCGAACAGAGCAATAGTCAGCAGTTTCTGGCACTGATCAAAGACTTAAATCCTAACTCTACTGCTACAAACAACGAACGCCAGAAAGCAATTCTAGCTATGGGTACTCTTAATGACCCACAAGCAACCCAATATCTTGTCGATTTGCTGTCTAAGGAAACTGACCCTATTTTACTTCAAACGATTCAACGAGCTTTGATAACCGTTGGACCCAATGCTATCCCCAATTTAAAACGCATGAATCAGTTGTTAACAGGGGAGTTACAGTCTGGAAAAGGTAGCAAAGCTTTACCACCAGAAGTGTTAGAAAAGCAGTTGCAAGCAAACCAGTATACGATTGGTAAAATTTTAGCTGTCTACAACGGTCAAACTAATGGCTTGGATCTCAGTAATGTTTACCTAGGTCAAAACGGCTCTGAGCAAAGCTCTTTCAACTTGGTATTAGATAAAAAAGATTTATGGGGAATTAAGTTCAAATCCGCGAACCTATCCTTTGGCAGTTTTAAGGGGAGTCGCTTCCGGGGAGTAGGCGAGGATGGTCGATGGGATACCTACGATGATTGGATTGCTGATTTAAGCCAAGCACGGATGAGGCAAGCAAATCTTACTGAAGCTAACCTCAGCCGTGTGCTGATGATTCGGACTGATTTGAGCCGCGCTATTCTCAACAAAGCTAACTTATCCAACGCACGCTTAACTGCTGCTAACCTCAGTAGCGCCCAGCTAGAGGGAGCCGATTTGCAGGGTGCCGTTTTGGAAAATGTGAGTCTGACTGGAGCCGACTTGAGCAATGCACAACTCAAAGACGCGGATCTATATGCTGCTCGTCTAGGTCGTGTGATTGCAGTAGGAACACAGTTGTCATTTGCCAACTTAATCAAAACTGATTGGCAAGGAGCTGACCTCACAGGAGCTTATTTTGATCATGCCAATCTCAAAGATGCTAACCTGAACGCGACTCGTCTTGCTAACGCAATTTTGCGCTCAGCGAATATGGAAAATGCCAACTTGCGAAATGCTGACTTGAGCCTTGCAGATTTACGAGGGGCGAATCTGGCAGGAGCTGATTTTCAAGGAGCAATTCTTACCCCGAGCAAACAAAACCAAACAGAGCAATTTGTGCAAACTCCAGCGTTAGGGGTGCAATCTGCAGTTGTGGAGGGAGTCGATTTCAGTCAAGTCAAAAATTTAGATCCCAAGCAAATAGCTTACATTTGTACTCAAGGAGGTATTCATCCTCGTTGTCCGTAAATTAATCATAAAAGCCATAAAATTTACAATAATTTAGCTCAGCAATTTTTTAAGGAGCGAGGAAATGAAGCGTCTTAAGTACTTTGTATCAGTTGTTTTAGCTGGTTCACTTTTAAGTTTTGCTCAATTCACCCAACCAGCACAAGCTCAAGTGGCATATGGTAGCTATGTCGGTGTAGGTCCTGCGGTTGGTTTTGCAGATGGTGCCCGAGTTGGAGGAGTGATTGCTGCTCGCTACAAGCTTCTTAAAGTTCCTGTTTCTTTTCGCGCTCAGGCTTTCATTGGTTCAAATGTCGCTCTTGTCCCAACAGTTTCCTACGACTACCCCCTTAACTGGCAAACCGATGCTTACATAGGAGCTGGAGTTGTTCTCGCTGGCGGTGATACACCTTCCCCTGTTGGGAATAAAATCGGGTTTGCCCTGCAACCAGGAATTGATTACGTTGTCCCAAATAGCAATACTGTGATTTTTGGTAACGCTGTCATTGCTTTTGATGCTGTCCGTGATGGTGGTACAGCTTTCTCGTTACAAGGTGGAGTGGGTTTGAGATTCTAATTTAGAAAATAGCCTTATATCCGCATCCCTCTTATGAAGTGGGGATATAAGGTGGATAAGAAATTGACGCTCCCCACCCTCAGCTGACGGCTAAGGGTGGGGAGCATCAACATGTAGCAATGAGTATGTTTGCCTTGCTTTTTTCTGGCAGGTATGAGATATTGCCTATAAAGTACACTAATTTTATAGGCTTACCGTACAATATCTCACAAAGTTGAGTAACTCGCTTTGGCTGTTCAAGGAGCAATGAAAATGGCAATGGTTAATAGAGCAACGTCCTTAGTTGTTACCATTCATGATTCAAACAAGTTAACTCCTCCCTTGTGGGAGCCTATACGACTCAGTACAGCTATGCTGACGCGACTATGGTGGCATACTAAGGCGTATGGAACAGTTTTAATGATCGCTTTGGTGACTTTACTAAGTCTGATATTCTTGCGTATTTATTGCACTTCCCGCAAGCTGCTATTAGTTTCAACTCATCAAAATGTTGCAAGAAATAAATGCCATACGTTAACCGACAACTTACTGGATTAACTCGGCTGCGGATTATGTCTTGCCAAACTGAATGCGATCCACTATAAAATCTTGTACCTTTGAAAGACAGAGTGGATATAGCATTCATTTATTGATGATTGCTGATTCGAGATTGCCAGAACTATATCTAACCTTAATGGGATGTACTTTTTGAAGATATGCTTTTAACAACTACGCTAGTTATTGTTTGGGATAAGCTATTTGAGGTTGTTTCTTCTTGTACACAGAATTTGTTGTTCCTGCTAAACCCTGTAAATTTTCTTGGCGATTGGGAACATGTGGCAATGTAGTGCCATTGCCTGAATTATTTCCATCTTGTGAATCAGTCTGACTACCAGAAGAAGTTGGTTGTTTCTTCTCTATAAAGTATGCTTCCTCACGTGGAACCGATATCACCTCAACTTTTTCCTTTGGAACTGAGTTTGCATTAGCCTGAGTATAAGTTCCAAGTGGAAGCAATAGCGCTACTGAAAGCAAACCAAGCTTTAGCAAGCTACGAGTGTTGAATTTAAATTGAATTGCCAGAAAGTCGTTCATAGTAGTTTTTCGGTATTTTATGAGAAATATAAATTTAGCTGAGGTTTGGTGTTCAATCAAATCCAACTGGTACACAACTACAAGTTGAGTTGGAATGATTCCGGAATCGGGCCAAGAAACTTTATGATTACCAAAAAAAGCTCCGTAGACATTATTCCCTGGTTATATCCTTTGACCTTTAGGTCTCTACAATTAGACTCGATTTTTACCAGGAGGTAAGCGATTCATATCACTACTTTCGTAAAATAATATTACTTAGGGGGGCCACTGCTGTGCGCGGGTTCCCCGCGTTGAGGCATGTGGCGTGAGCCAGTGCGAAGAACGCGCTCTACGGATAGTTCGGCATCTATCGCTGGGACTATAGTTCAGTTCAGTTAAGCTTAACTTCATAAACAAGTTCAATTAAGCTTAACTTCATAAAGAAATTGAATTAAGCTTACTTGATAAAGAAATGGTATTCAGTGATCGCACTCGTTTCATTAAAACTAAATTTTCGAGTTTTAACAGTTAACAGTCAACAGTTATCTATTATCAATTTGTTGCCTAGATAACAATCTCCTAGCAACAGGAACTTTCTGCCTTGGTGGTGAGTCACTGGGATGGGCTTTCTGCTTGATCGAAGGGCTTGCGTCGGGTATTTGTTCAAAGATTTTTCCAGATCGCTGCGCTGACAAGAAGAAATAAAAAAAGAAAAAAGGAGGAAGGGCTACCGAGTCCACGCGGCAGCACACGCAACACGAAAATCGCCGACATTGCCGCCGTCGTCGGGATAGTTCCTGATACGGCTAGCAGAACGGTAATTACCGGGAACGTCGCCCCACGAACCACCGCGCAGCAGAAAAAAATATTGTCATTATCATTATTGTCTAGCCACGCGCTTCCGTCTGTGGGGGCTCCTTTAAATTCAGATGAATTAGAGTCGAGTTTGTGCTTCACTTTTGGCACAGAGGGGACTCCTTTCCATTGTGCCTGAGTGAGGGGATACTTACCCATACAAAAGAGTTTAATTATTACTTCATGTTGAGGGCTTTCCGATTCATCGTGGTCCAGTTCATCTTCTGGCGAACCCATCAAAAAGCTTCCAGAAGGAATAGCTACCATCTCTAGATCAACTCCGTTTCCTAAATCTTTAATAAAGCATTGAGCTTGTTGCCGGTGACGCTTGATTGTCAGTTCTGTTTTTTTCTTATTGAGTCTGTTTGTTTGAGATCGATTGTTGCGACTTCAAATTCAAAGGTTAATATTTTAGGAGGATTATTAGATTCTTCCGAAAACTCAGGAATAACTTGAGATGTTTGTTCTAAAGCAGCATAGTCTTCACCTAGTTGACGCAACACCTGGATAGCAATCTTGGCAAAGAGGATAACCTCTTGTCTTGTGGTGATATTCCAGTTGCGGTTAGGAGCGAGTAATGCTGCAAAGCTCTATGGTTCCGGTGGGTAATTCTTGTGTGTTGCGGGGAATGCCCAAAGCTTCTGCAACTACATGAGCACAGGTGAGGAGATGGCGATAAGCCTCTGGCTTGACGCGCTCGCGTATCGCCAACCAGGAAACCAGCACCGACAACTCTTGTGATTCCATTAGCGTGGGTGTGGTAAATACGAGCGATCGCTGTTCTAAACGTCTGCAAGTAACTATCGCTTGACATGGAATCTGTTTTGCTTCAGCAACTATACGACCGGATGGAAGACCAACCCTCCCAACCGCTGTATCCTCTGGTTGTTCTACTTCTACTAAAAACTTCCTGCCATTTTCTAGAGAATACTCGACTAGTTACTTTTCTACCATATGGTATTAATTTTGACCACAGAAGTCCTGGGATAAGGCTGGGCTTTTGTATACTCGAACTTATACTTTGATAGTCATGACAATATTAACCTGTCAGCGACGACAAATAATTAATCACTTCATTGAAGATCTAATGGACGTAACTGGATTCGAACCAGTGACCTCTACGATGTCAACGTAGCGCTCTAACCAACTGAGCTATACGTCCGAAGCTTTCATAAGATAGCATAGATTTAGCAGAATGGTCAATATTAATTTGCTAAAGTTGCCTGCGAGTTGGTAAATTCTGTATTTATTTTGCTCATACAAGTGTATACAATCAACATGTGCTTATACTGAAAGCTTGAACACAACAGGGCTGTTGACTTTTTAGCGACGGGTTGATTCCAGAATTATTCTGAGGTTGCCTTCCCACCAGATGCAAGGACAAATTTGGAAAAAAACATCAGAATATAGTAGAAACTTCGACTATGCCCCAACGCAGATGAAATGAAACAGTTCGATATATTAATTTTAAGTTAGTTGAAATCAAAAAGAGTCTATCAAGAAAATTGTTACAATTTGTACAATAGTTAAAAACTTTTCATAGTACCGAGAATGTCAACTGCTTTAATTACTGGTGCCTCTGATGGTATTGGTAAAGTCTTTGCCGAGGAATTAGCTGCATATAATACAAATCTTGTTTTAGTTGCTCGTTCGGAAGGAAAATTAAACCAACTAGCCAAACAACTGCAAGAAAAATACAAAGTTCAAGTAGATATTGTTGTTAAAGATCTTACAGAAACAAGCGCTACTAATGATGTATTTGATGCTGTCAAATCAAAGGGATTAACGATTGACTTGTTAATCAACAATGCTGGTTTTGCCGAGTATGGCGACTTTGCTGAGAAGGACGAAGAACGACAAGTTAAGATTGTACAATTGAATATCTTGGCATTAGTAGATTTAACTCATAAATTCTTGCAACAAATGCGGCAACGTCGTTCTGGAAGCATTATTAATGTATCTTCCCTCACCGGGTTTCAACCAATGCCTTACCTTTCTGTTTATGCTGCCAGTAAAGCGTTCATTGTCAGTTTTAGTCAGGCACTTTGGGCAGAAAATCGTGACTATGGTGTCCGTGTATTAGTGACTTGCCCAGGACCAGTTGAGACAGACTTCTTGGCAAAAGCTAAGTTTCCTCCTGCACTTGCAGCTAAAACAAATAAAATATCCACTGCACAAGAAGTCGTACGCGAATCTTTGAAAGCTTTGGAAAGGGGAGATCCTAGCGTTGTTATTGGTGGCTTTAGTACTCACTTTATTAGTAAATTATCCAGCTTGGTTCCACGTAAAACTTTGTTGAGTCTTTTGGCAAAACAGTTTAAGGCAAAAACAGTTTAACAACAGAGGCGCTATAGCGCCTCTGCCTACATAAATCTTGTTAACTGTACGCGGTAGCGGTCTTTTTTAGTAACAGCAATTTCCCCAACTTCTAAACGTCCTTTACTACGAATGGCGATTAAATCGCCTGTTTTTAGTTGAGAACTTGCTTGAGTTATTTCCTTCCAGTTGACGCGAACATCTCCGCTGTCAATTAACTCAACCATTTTGCTACGGGACATTCCAAAACCAGCAGAGGCGATCGCATCCAACCTTAAAGAAGCTTCCACAGTGGTTAGTTCTTTTTTCTTGGGTTCCCGCACCTTCAACTCACTCAAATCTATAGGCTGAGTTTTCACGGGAACTGATCGCACCTGCTTAAGATTCATTTCCAAAAACTCTGCTAACTCCGGTACGACGATTACCTGTGCGCCCCGTTCGCCGAGTACAATAATGTCCCCCGTCTTTTCACGGACAATCCCAGTTCCCAACATTGCGCCCAAAAAGTCGCGGTGAGTGGCGGTATCAAACAAGAAATTTCCGGCTATGTCTAAAGCGGTGAGTGCGACTTGAGATTGATCCAAAGGAATTTCGGAACGGGCGATCGCCACTCTTTTGCGTTCAGCTTGGGGATATCCACCCCAAACCACCAACTGCACTTCTGTCAGACGGCTAAACACCACCATGATTTCTGCTAACTCTGGAGGAGACAGAAAATCAGTGAAAACCACTTCCCAAGTTTTGATGGCAAGTTCCGCCTGGTCAATCACACGAGCTATACTATCTCGATTTTCAACACCTTTTAAAAGTTCTTCCCGTGGCAACATTTTAAACAGTTATCAGTTATCAGTTATCAGTTATCAGTTATCTAGTTACAACTTAGCAGTTATCAATTACCAGTTACCAGTTTTCACTGTTCACTGTTCACTGTTCACTGTTCACTGTTCACTGATTACTATTCCCTAGGTGCAGCGTAACCTTGAATATTTTCTGGTTCAAACTGGCGTAAAACACGGGTTGCTTGACGGGTAAGAATTTCAGAACCTTGAACGACAATCAAGTATTTGCCAGCATTTAAGCGATTGCGGTAAGGTAAGGCGTCACCGCTTCCAACCAATAAACCGACTCCACCACCGACAAACACACTACCCATAGCGCCTGCACCAGCGCCTAACAGTCCACCAATAATGTGATTGCCAATTTCACCTGCCCAAGCAAAAGTGTCCAAGCCAGTGAGGAGGCTAAAAGTAATACCTGCGAAAAATCCAAAGGGTACCAGCCAAACAGCCATGAACTGAGTTTGCTTCTTTGCTTGCTCGTTGGGGTCAATCAAGCCAAATTCATCAGCAGTTTTATAACCTCTACCCAAAATTGTAGATTTTATCGCTTCTTTTTCTAAAGCTAGATAAGCAGCTTCTGCTTGGATGCGGTCAGCTAAAACGGCAATAAGATAATTCATTGATGTTAAAATTCAAGTCTAATAAGGATGAAAATATTACTGTACTAAGTCAAGAGGCTCGCAAAAATTCTTTACACTTTTCTTCAACACATATATTAAAACAGGCGTTGCTAACATCTTAGGAAACGTCGGCATTGTTTTGAGATGTTCCATCATCCCTTTAACTGAGCCGTTAACCAAATCATCCCGAAATTCTTGTTGACAAATAACGGCACGCCATTTTCGAGCTAAAGCATCTAACCATTCTGAATTTGCTATTTCTGGTTGTTGTCCGGCTCGAATCGCTAAAGTTATTGCAGCATCTTCCAAATCTCCATCACATTCTTCTATAATATCGAGTGCTTCCATAGCTATAAAGTCATCTGCAACTTGAGAGCGAAACAGTGCAATTTCTTTTGCCGTAACTTTCGTCATCAGATTGTGTTTTCAGTGTTTGAAGTTTTCCTTTATGCTAGGATATGACAATTTTGATTGATCGAATCAACAATTCACTAAAAAACGTAAAGGGGCAGAGGAAAAGCGAAAGACCTTTAACCTTTCCCCTTTCCCCTTCAAAGGTGCACTGCCACCTGATGAGTATTGAGTAACCTAGCGTGCTGCTCTAGAGGTGACTGCTCGTTGTAAACCAGCCAGAGCGCGATTGTAATTCAAAATTGCTGTGACTCTATTACCTTCAGCTTGTGTCAAGGCATTTTCTGCGTTAATAACGTCAGTTTGAGTGCCAACACCTGCTTGGAATCGCAAACGTGCTAGACGTAGAGACTCTCTAGCTTGTTCAAGAGCAGTACTAGCCGTTTGAACATTCTGCAAGTTAGATTGCAGTTGAGAATAATAACTTTCTACGTCATAGCGAATTTGGTTGCGCGCACTGGCAAACTGATTTTCAGCAATCCGAATGCCGGTCTTGTATTGAGATGCGGTTGCTCTTGCTGCTCCACCATCGTACAAACTCAAACTAGCTCTAACTCCTAGGGAATAATTATCGGTACCGTTTGTCTGATCATCAAAGCGATCAGTGAGTTGATAGGTACCAACCAAACTCACTTGAGGACCTAGCTGACCAAGCGCTGCCCGTCGTTGTTGTTCATTAATGTTCCGTTGCGCCAAATACTGTTGCAGTTCTGGACGATTTTTAAAAGCTAAGACAAGAGTTTCAGGCAGTGGAACATTCCACAGAGCTGCTATTCCGACTGGATCAGCCGAACTAATATCAACTGACTGCGGCAAACTTAATGTTTGGGCTAATTTACGGCGAGTAATTTGCTGCTGTGAGATACCACTTGTCAGCTGTTGTTGGTAATTCGCTAATTGAACCTGAGCCTGTAAAACATCAAATCGAGTACTCACACCAGCTGCTTCTAAAGCTTGTGCATCCCGCAAACTAGCTTGACCATTTCTCACAGCAGACTGGGCAATGCGCACCTGTTCATCAGCTGCTTGCAGATCGTAGTATTGAGAGGTGACAGTCAGGCGGATTTCCTCAGATTGACGCTCAACATCCAATTCATAGTAACGTAGCTGTTCCTCAGCTTGTCGAATGCTGGCTGTTGTTCGTCCAGAGGTGTAGAGATCGTACTGCACAGAAGCACTGCCTTGGAAATTTGTAGTAGAGGGTACATTTTCGAGTGCTGTGCCTGTGGAATTAGCTTGTTGTTGATTCAAGAAAGCAGGTCCACCACGGGTGAGACCTGCACTCAAACTGGCATTAGGCAACAACGCGGCTTGCGCCTGCCTTACGCTAGCTCGACTGCGCTCTACAGTCAGTAATGATATCTGTAGATCCTGATTGTTTCGTCGTGCGATCTCCAGAGCCTGTGCCAAAGTAATCGGTTGAGTTCCCTGAATTTTAACTTCTTCTGGTTTGGTAGGAAACTGTAGAGGATTCGGGTTGGCTTTGAGATAATTAGGGAGCCGCACCGAACCTGCTGGCGCAGGAGTGGTTTGCACAGGAGTTGTTTGCGCAGGAGTTGTTTGCGATCGCCTGGAAGAACCCGCCTGAGTTATTCGCGCAGGAGTTGTTCCTTGTGAGTTAGAAGAACTTGCCTGAGCTACCAGATTTTTTGTGGTATTTTGTTGGGAGCAGGTAGAGGACTTCTGGGGCACGGAAGCAGAACGACCGACCTGATTTTTACCATTGCTCGCTTGTTGTGGGCATGAGTTCATCTGCTCCAACAGCTTTGCGAGTTCTACTGATCCACGAACTGGGGTTTGTGACTTGTTTGGTAACTGAGCAGAACTTTTCTTTTCTGTAGTGACTTGCCCCGAAGAAGGCGTTTTTTGTTCAACAGTGGAAGTAGGTGTTGGGATCTCGTTATAAGCAGAAAATGTATTTTTTGATTCCTCGGCAACAATTTGTGGATTGTTTTGTTTTTGTATGCTTGTCCCAGACTGAGGAATTTTATTTATCAACTGGCTTTGATTTGGGGTAGGTTTAAAACTCATAAGCATACTTTGAAGCTTATGTGCTACCCTTGTTACTGGTACACCAGTTTTTCCTGTCAATACTACCTCGACACCGCTACGAGTTATAGAAGATATTAAACCACCTCCCATAACATCAACAGTTGGTACTGCTGCGGCTAGAAACCTGCTACTAGCAGTATGAGGCAGTTGCGCCTTTTTAATATCGAGAGCAGTTGGAGTTCTCTCGAAAGTAGAAGTCAAGCCATCGGAAGAGGCAAAAAGCTTTACTCCAGTGGCTGGTGCAGGATTTGCCCAAGCAGGCTGAGTTGCTAATACTGCTGCTGTTACACCAGGTAAGAAACTACTAAATATTTGCTGTTTGTTCACCGCATCCCCTCACACAAAAATTAAGCGGCTGAAACTGTTTTCTCACCACAGAATATATCACGATGCCAAGTTTAGGGATCGGAACTCTGTGTGTCTTGAAATCCTTTGACAATGCGAGACAGTTCCGCCTTCTCATCGATAGTAACGCGCGTAGGAGCACCGCTGACAATTCGTTCGTAATTGCGGAACGAATCTTTAATTTCGGGACCGTCAGCCGTAATATTATACTCGCGAATACCCTTGTCATGCCACGATCCACGCATTTTAAAGACGTTGATTGCCCGCGACATTTCTCCCCGAATTTCCACATACTGTAACATCAAAATTGTGTCTGTAATCGTAGAAATATGAGAGTCTGTAATAGAGTGCGAACCCATAAATTGCTCGGTTGTGTTGGTAAAAAAGCCTGTAATTTCTTCTTGCTTGGCATAACCCGTCACACCAATCACAAATTGCCGGAACGCATTATTACTTACCCCTCGTGCTAGTGCAGAAAGAGAATCAATGGCAATACGAGATGGTTTAAATTCAGCAATTTCTGATTTAATAATTTGCAAGTGGTCTTCTAAACCGGTTGATTCCGGATACGTACAAATTATTTTTAACAAACCTTGACGTTCTAAATCCTCAAAATCAATTCCCCATGAGGAAGCATTGCGAGAGAGTTGTGCGCGTGATTCTTCATAGGCAAATAATATCACTCGTTCACTGTGAACACAGCCATTTTGCAGAAACTTGCTCACCAAAAGAGTCTTACCAGTACCTGTTGCTCCTGTTGCTAGAATAATCGAATCTTTAAAGAAACCACCGCCGCACATTTGGTCTAAGGCTTTAACGCCAGAGGATACTCTGACGTTTGAAGACCTTTGAGTTAAGCGCATTGCTCCCAATGGGAAAATATTAATTCCTGCATTAGTAATTGTAAAAGGATATTCACCTTTCATATGTGTTGTACCACGCAGTTTGAGTATTTCCATTGTGCGACGGCGACGTTCTCCTTCTAAAACATTACGCACAATTGCCACATTATCGGAAACAAATTCTTCTACGCCAAAACAGGCAACAGGCCCGTATTCTTGCGTGCGTTCTGTGGTTATAATTGTAGTCACACTTAATTGTTTCAGACGAGCAACGAGACGAAATATTTCTCGCCGCACAACTCCCACTGCTTCATATTGCTGAAAAACTGCTGTAATTGAGTCAATAGAAACGCGTTTTGCCCTATACTTACGAATTGCGTATTGTAGACGCTCAATCAGGGCAGAAAGGTCGAAGTTGCCAACAACATCTTGTCCCTCAGGATCGGGAGAAGCATCCAGTATAAATAATTTTCCTTCATTGATATGATGTTGCAAATTCCAACCAAAAATTCCAGCATTTTTAATAATATCATCAGGAGATTCTTCAAATGTAACAAAGACTCCTGATTCATCAAAGTAGGTAATACCGTTATAAAGAAATTGGAGAGAAAATAAAGTTTTGCCAGTTCCAGAGGTTCCGCTAACTAAAGTCGTTCTTCCTACAGGTAAGCCACCATGACTAATATCGTCAAAGCCCTCTATCATTGTCCGAATTTTTTCTACACCTCGTGTCGGTGTCTTGGTTTGTTCTAAATTTTCTTTCTGACTCATGTTGAAGTTTACAAATAGGAAGGAAACCCAGTTTTTATATAAAAATTAGTAACTATTGCTGATTCATTTTGTAGTAGAACTTACTATTCAAACGGTTCTTGCTCGTCTTCGCTCAATTCTTCATAAAGCAAATCTAATCCAATCAACACTCTTTCTCTGTCTGAAAGGTCTCCAATAATTCTCCGAACTGGCGGAGGCAAAATCTTGGATAATGTTGGCGTGGCTAATATTTTATCTTCTTCCGCCAACTGCGGGCTTTTCAGCACATCAATAACTTTTAAAGCATAAACACCTTGAAACTCTTGTTCCAAAATATTTTTGAGTGTTTTTAATGCCCGTACTGAGTTCGCAGTATTCCCTGCCACATAAAGCTTGAGAACATAGGTTCTTCGTGGTTGATTCATATTAGCTACAGGCTACAAGTACAGATAGAACCACAATATCCTTTTATTGACTTTGATGGAATTTTAAGGAGCGATTTCTACTAACGAAAACTGTTGAACCTTTGATGAAGTTATACTATTGAGAAATTGAACAACGGTATAGTTCACACAAATGAGCCAGTATATCAATCAATGTTATACGGTAATCAAGTAATGCTTCATCACTCCTTCCTTCTAATTTTAGCTGTTTGGAAAATTCGTCTATCAGTTCCATGTGAATTTCTATGACTCGAGGCACAGGAATATTAGCATAAAAGACTGCATTTATAAATTTATCAATGTAGTCTTTCAGTGTTTGGTCTGTAGTGGTAAAGTAATTTATAAGGATATGGCGGTAGTCTGATTTGAGTTGTCGCAACAATGCCTGCTCTTCGGCTCTCGTCATTGGTTGAAAAAAACTGATGGAATTCGCTTCTTGTGCCATTTAACAGCATCGGAACAATTAAAACTTAATATTCTATTTATATTGGTGGGCAGCAATTTGAGTAGATACTGAATGTTCCTTTGCGTGGTAGGTCTCACTAAAAATTGGTAAAGTTGGGTAACAATCACGTCAGTGACGTCGCTCATCTGCCCAAAAAACCGTTGTTCATTAGTTGAATCAACTTGAGTCGTCCAAAATGGTTTGATTTCTACGTGGAAAATCATTATGAGGAATAACATCTGTGTTGATACATCATAGTTGCCCACCCTATGATTAAGAACTTTGGAGCTTCTTGTTAAAGTGAAGCCAGGACCAAGCGTGAAAATGATCACTCTTCTAACTTTTGACGCTTAAAAACTCCTTTAGCTCATAACCTAAATAAAATACTTTTTTAGTAAATATCAAGGTACAAAGCAAATTTGCCAGTTGACGAAAAGGACTGAGTATGTTATAAAAACGTGCTTTAGAATGATCTGTCTGTTACTGCTAGTAAGTTATAGAACTTGGCACATGGTAGAGGAAGCGTTGAGTCAAATGAGGATGTGCATATTTACTACCCTCACTAAGTCTTTGCCCTGGTCTTAATTTTGGGGGTGCCACCCTCCGGTGTTGTTTAGATGTAGTATTTCTGCACTGTTGATATCTACCTAATTATAGATTTCTTGACTTTGCTCATTAATAAGATACTTAAACAAAGATAAACGATTGTCGCATTCCAAATCATTATAATTCCTAAAGGTTCAATAGCGAATCTTTAGAGCCATAATTGGTGTAGCTGTAGCTATCGATGACAAGTTTCAACACGCTTGAAGACACCAGTGTGGACGCCCACAATACCCTAAGGGCAATGAGACAGCGAGCAGTTCGGATGAAGATTTACCTTTCAGAAGAACTGTGGTGCTACAGAACCAGAGCCACTGCTCGACAAGGATTTGCACTCATTGTTAACGCTGGCTCATGAGTAGTCTTTTTGGGACACGCTACGTGTCCCGACAGGTGCTTTGCAGTTACTACAAGAGCTATTGCCAAAGCCTTGCTCTGCCCAACGCATACGACTTCCCCCATTTCTTAGGGGAGCTTTTTCCAAAAATTGGCGGTTGAGTGCAGGGTAAACTCACCTCCAAACTGTCAAGCGGCAAATAAAAATGCCGATCACTGTGTAGAGCACTCTTGCTGGCAAAAAATTGTCACTCAGGAAGAGGCTCATCTCTAAGCCATTCAATTTTTGCTGACAATGCTAAACTCAGTTTTCTTTGAAGATATAGCTTGAAACTTAAACATCCACATAGCTTCTTTGGCAATTAGCTGGTGGTGCCGGAAGCCCAACCCCTAACAAGAGCGACCTCATTGCCATATGTCAATGCTACAATACCCGCTTTCTGACTTTATAGCAACCGTGCCTAGCTGCGTAGAAACAGCTACTCTGGCAACTGTGCTGGACATTTTTCAACAACAGCAGTGCCATGCTCCGGAAGGGAGCCGCGCTTTTCGTGATGGGCAAAGCCCCGCCTCCGGCGATCGCCTAGCAGTTTTAGATAAGCAAAAATGCTTGTTAGGCTTGGTTTACTCTGCCCGTTTGCTACCACAATTGTTGACAGCAGGTCAAGGCAAAGGTGATTCTAACTATTTAGATTTACAGCAACCCCTTTCCACAATCGGTCAAGGGTTAATTAAACCTATACAAACAATACCAGCATCTTTGCGTATAGAGCAATTGAGTTCGTTTCTTGGTTCCCAGCAGATTCAAGAAAACACGAATTTAGATTGGGCACTGGTTGACTCAAATGGCAAATTTTTGGGGCTTGTGGATAGCTTACGCTTGTTGAAACTGTTGACAACACAAAAACTCCAAATTGAGACTCATAAGGGGACTAAGCGGACAAGTTCAAAGAAAGCACCTCAAAAGTCATCTGTGGATACTCTTGGTGATGACAACACCAAAGTCGCTGGAGTTAGGGCAACCACTGAGAAAACTCATACAGGCGAGCAAAAACGAGAATGTAAGCCACTTGTGCAGTTATTAGAACGCCTGCCTTGGCCTTTAACGCTACAAACAAGCAACGGTGAAGTGGTGACGCAAAATCCGGCTTGGTGGCAGCAATTGGGAGCATTAAAAGATCCAGAAGGAGTCCGGCGACAAGTAGAAACGATTTTGGCAAAAGTCTCCTCCAAAAAATTACAGTACGCGACTCAAACAGCAGCCAAAATTTCCTCTTTTTTGAGTAATAATCAGCATTCTTCTCAAGAAAATTCTTCGTCACTTAGAAGCGAAGTTATGCCTCATAAAGATGTGTTACCTCGCTCAACACTGGGGGTGGCTCCTGACACTCACACTCATAACCTTCAAGAGCAGCCAATAGTTGAAAATCCGGCACCAAATCGCTGCTTTTTAGATAGCCAACAAGGGACTTGTACCTGCATAGTAGAAGTGCAAAATGGTCAGGAGCGGGTTTGGCAGTTTGCCAAAATCCCTTTAGATAGTCCTGAATTGAAAGTCTTGAGTACAGATTCAAAAACACCTCTGCCTACCAAAAACTCAGCACTCAATAGTGAGTTGTGGCTGATGCTAGCCACTGACGTCACAGAGCAGCAGCAGCTTTCCAAAGAACTGGCGGCGAAAAATGCCGATTTAATTCAACTCAATCGGTTAAAAGATGAGTTTTTAGCTTGTATTAGTCATGAACTCAAAACTCCTCTGACTGCGGTTTTAGGATTATCGCGGTTGCTGGTGGATCAGCAGTTGGGAGAATTAAACGAGCGTCAAGCCCGTTATGCAGGACTGATTCACCAAAGTGGACGCCACCTGATGAGTGTGGTTAATGATATTTTGGATTTAACCCGTATGGAAACGGGACAAATGGAGCTTACGCTCACCAACGCCAACATTCAAAAAGTGTCTGAGCGTGCTGTCTCTGAGGCAAAAGCTATTCATACCCAAACTAACAAAGCTTCCTCAAACTCACTTGCTCAAAGTACGCCTCCACAAGAACACCAATTCACCCTCTCAATTGAACCAGGCTTAGAGCAAATTGTGGCGGATGAGTTGCGCTTGCGCCAAATGCTAGTACACCTGCTTTCCAATGCCTTTAAGTTTACTGAAACAGCTGGTGAAATTGGACTTGGGGTTAGTCGTTGGGAGGGTTGGATTGCCTTTACAGTCTGGGATACAGGTATTGGTATTCCAGAACATCAACAGCATTTAATCTTTCAAAAATTCCAACAACTTGAAAATCCTCTCACCCGTCAGCATGAAGGAACAGGTTTGGGGCTTGTCTTAACCAGAGCCTTAGCTCGTCTTCACGGTGGTGATGTTAGCTTCTTGTCGCGTGAGGGTAAAGGTAGCCAGTTTACACTACTTCTTCCACCCAGTCCTCCCAAAGAGTCGGGGAGATTGGCAGATGAGGAGATGGGAACAATTTCTTTTGCGCCGCATCATCCTACTGCCCCATCAACCCAAAAAGATGCTCTACGGGCGTCTACGGCAAACCACCTTGGATCTGGGAAGACGCCTACAGAACGTCTACAACCCATCAACGCAACCCAACCCCACTTGACGACAAGCCTTATGCCTGCGGCACGAATCGGGCAAACGGGTATGACTTATGCCAAAGGCACGGCTTTTGCGCCAGGGCAAGTTCCGCCTAAATCCCACAGACAAGGTACGTCAACGCGATACGCAAAGCGTCAGCAAGCGGGCTTATCGCAAACGCAGTCGCCTACACAAGCAAAGCCGTCATTCGATTTGTCTAACCATTCCACGGGCGTCTACGGAAAGTCACCTTGGGCTTTACGGGAAGCCGCCGTTCAGGCGTCTACAACCCATCAGTTGACTTCTTCTAAATCCCTCGTCTTAGTTGTGGAAGCAGTTGCTCGGTATATAGAAGATTTGACCGAACAATTGACAGGTTTGGGTTACCGAGTTGTGATTGCCCGATCAGGATGTGAGGCTGTAGAAAAAGCTCGACGCTTGCAACCCAAAGCTATCTTCCTCAATCCGTTGCTCCCCTTGCTGTCAGGTTGGGATGTACTGACCTTACTCAAGTCGGATGTCGCAACATCTCATATTCCTACCATTGTGACAGCAACAGGAGCTGAAAAAGAGCAAGCATTTGCCAATCAAGCAGATGGTTTCTTGAGTTTGCCAGTACAGCATCAAGTCTTAACACCGTTGATAGAAAGTCTGTGTACTCCACCAGAACAAAAGCAGCAAAAATCAGATGATGAAGAAATTTTTGCTAACAAAACACCATTAAAAATTTTGAAGTTGGTTCATCCTGATAGTGAATCTTCGACTTCGCAATCGTTACTTCAACAGCATCGGGTTATAGAAGTGGATGACTTGGATCAGGCAGAATTGCTAACTCGGGTTTGGCAGTTTGATGTAGTTTTGCTGGATACAGAAATGCCAGCAGCCGAAGCTTTGCTGGAACAACTCTCATTACACCCCCGTTTAGCGAATCTACCGCTTGTCACCTGTAATGTGTCAACCACGCAGGCTGCTTCTGTGATGCCTGGGCTTTCTGTGTTTCCTTGCTTAACGCCATTGGGCACAGATAAAAATCATAACGGCGGCAAAACAGATGCTTTATTATCAGCTCTGCAAATTGCATCTGATACATGCTACTGCCGACCCAACATCTTAGTGGTAGATTTAGGGATACTGCCAGATTTACCAGATACAACTCACAAGCAGGTTAAGGGTTGTCGTACACCAAAAAATTTCTCATTGAATAGCCCGATTGCTGGGGAAAATACTCCGTGTCCTTGGATTATCTCTCGTGGTTCTGAGTGGTTTCAAGCTTTGATTCAGTACCTGCAAACAGGTGGGTTCAAAGCCTCCATGAGTCGATCTTGGGCAGAACTGCTACAACAAATTCGCCATCAAAGTGTTGATCTACTGCTCATTTGCCTGGGAGAGTCTAGCATCAACAAAGAGGTATACTCAGCCCTCAAAGCGTTGCAACAGTTGCCTTTCGACTTACCACCAGTTTTACTCCTTGATCAGCGGTTAAATTCTGATCAGGTTGAAGATGAGCAAACTCACATTCCCCAGTTGGAGTCAATAGAAACTGTCATAAGTACTCTTGCCTCCCAAATCTTACCTCGCTCCATATCAATGGAGAACTTACTAAATGAGATTAATAAAACTTTGGAAACCTCAGATTAAAGCCAGATTGAACTAAATTCTTCTTAACTTCTGAGTTATTTGTTGTTAAACGAAACTCGAATCAGTTGATAAGCCCCGCTTGTACCCAACTTTTTGTAATCAGTTGGCTTTAAGTTCATTTCAGGAAACTTTTTCGGCTCAGCAAGAACCAACACTGAGGGAGGCTGTGTTTTCTTGGCGGCTTTGTCTTTAATATATTGTGCAGCATTTGTAGATACTTTAACGTAAGTAACTTGTTTATGAGTATAGAAAACAACTGTTGGTTTTTTGAAACCCACCATGACAAGTTCTTCATTCGGTTGTTCTGCTTGGACTGCGATCGCAGACAATTCCCGTAAAGGTAGCTGACGTTCCTGATCTATCAAAAACAAACAAGGCGTGAGGACAAAAACCAAAAACGCCGCAAACCCCAACACATTCACCATTAACACCGGTTGATAATAACGACGCACCAGTAAAGCAGCCACTATGAGAGCACAAACTAGCCAAATGACACCTCCGAGTACTGATAAGCCTGATTGTTCAAACAACTCGGAGAACTTGGGTGCAGCGGGATCACGTATTAACTGAGGAACGTAAAACATTGCGACTGCTAGCACTGATAAAAATACGACATTCACCCAACCTGTCCAGAAAAGGGGACGATAAAGAGAATCAGAAGAATATTGCTGCGTGATCTTCTCATCCTTAAGCAAGTCGCTCCATAACAAAGCTACCAAAATAGCTGCTGCTGGCATTAAGGGCAACACATAGCTGGGGAGTTTGGTGACAGCAGTGGTGAAGAAGCCAAAAACACCAATAAACCAGAAAAAGGCAAATAAACCAAGTTGACTAGAGCGTTTTTGAGAACGCCAGTACTTTGGTTGCCAAAATTTCAGCCTTGCCATTGCCAAAGGTAAGTACACTGAGTATGGTGCAAAACCTACCAATACAACGAAAAAGTAAAAATACCAAGGGGCTGAGTGGTGATTGACCACACTTGTAAAACGTTCAAAATTGTGATATTCAAAAAACGAGTTAATATAATTTTCACCATTACGCCAAATAACTAGCAGATACCAGGGTACTGATAAGCATAAAGTAATGAGTAAACCTGTAAGGGGACGCATTTCCCGCAAAACGGCTTTTGCATTTCCCAAATAAAGCAAAAATATGCCGATAATCAGCACAGGTAAGACAATTCCCACTGGTCCTTTGGTTAAAATTGCACCCGCAGTCAGGACATAAAAAGCCAAATACCAGCGTGCTTTCATTTCTGATTGTGAGGGTTGGGCATAAGCTAGAAAAAAGCACAACAACGCCGAGTCCATGCAGCCAACCAGCAACATATCAGAAACACCCGTTCTGCCCCAGACAATCATTTCGCAACTGAATGCCATGACAGCAGCTCCCAAACCAGCTGTTAACCAGCGTCGAGTTGGGCGAGTTGTTCGCTCAAGGTAGTCTTGTCTTGCTAAATGCCACTGTATAGTGTAAAATCCCAAACTAATTAGTCCCATAGCAGCAAGCGCTGAAGGCAAACGGACTGCCCATTCATTGACTCCAAAAATCCAGTAGGCGATCGCCTGACACCAGTAAATTAAAGCTGGTTTATCAAAACGAGTTTCACCATTGAAAAATGGAGTAATCCAATCACCTGTAACAAACATCTGGCGGGAAGCTTCTGCAAACAGTGGCTCTGTCTCATCAATCAAGCCAATACTGCCCAAATGCCAAAAGAATGCTACCCCACCAATCAAAACTAACCATAAAATCGACAGAGTGACAGCGAGTCCTCGGTGTTTGCCCATATAGTCATTAATCATTAGTTATAAGTAACCAGTCAACAGTCTAAATCCTAAATTAATCAACATGACTTTGGCTCAGTTTTTCGGTTCCAGGTACTCAACACCACAAGGGCTAAGAACTAATGATTAATAACTCGTGGCTAAGGACTAAGAATAAGTTGCCATTCTTTCTTTTGAGAATTCCAGCTTGGTGAGGAAGTTTCTCCAACGACATATGGACCCCAGTAGCGACGGGAACCATCTTGTGCAAAGGCAACTAAAATATCTCCCTTCTCCAGTTCTAACTTACCGTTAGGTAAAGCTAGAATCATCCCCTTCTCACTTCCTTCTTGTGGAGCAAAATCCCAGTGTGCTGGGACAGCATCTTTAATCTGTCCAGAGGAAGAGCCTTTCTTTAGAGAACGTCGCGACAGTAGAGCAAGGCGCACAGGTTGATTAGTTTGGTTGCTCATTCGTAAAGTTCCTTGATTCGCTGCTTGGCCACTTGATCCCTGTTGATATGTCATAACGGTATGCTTGATCCCCCCACTGCCACTTTCGACTTGATAACTTTTTGTAGATACTGAGGAACCAGATGATGATGATGCTGCGCTCTGTTCCTGATGTGTTTGAGCAGACGGTAGAGAAGAAGCTTCTAATTTTGTGGACTCGAAGGATACACTCTTCTGACGGCATCCCATTGGTAGAAACAGCACTCCCAACGAAAAACCTACCAGAACAGCGTGACAATACACTGGCGGGCTCATGGTAATATATTTTACTGATAATGATTTTTGGTGTGGGCTTGACCAAGTAGCAGCCCAATAGCGGTAAGAGCAATTTAAAAAAGTTGCCCACCCAAGGCTGTCTGGGAACTAGTGCGTGAAATATATCATGTATGCTTCTTTAAGAGAAACAGCAAGGTTGTTGCTCACAATGAAGAAAAGTATATATTTTGTATGCTTATTCAAAACCTAACAAATACCCACAATACTATTTAAGCAAGCATATGCTAAGCCAGATATCCTCCATATGGCACTTGCCAGCAAGAAATCCACAATCAATTACCCAGCCTCTGGGCTAGGCATCAACACTAATAACCGTTTTCTACACATTAACGAATAACTTTAGGACATTTTATTTTTTGAATCCCCCTATAGAAATATGTCATGATTTCTTGACTTTACCTTAAAACTAGCCCTCATAAAGTGCTTACAGCAGAAGACATGAAAATATTTCTCCCTGCCTCCCTGCTGCTTGTGCTCGGGTGCTCGGGTGCCCCCTACTCTCCTAGTCATTGCGGAAGTTCCATTCATGCAAAACACACGCCTAAACAACTTATTCAATGCCATTGCATTGCGCTTGCGGCTATGGTTTTTCAATCCTTGGCGACGGTTTTCGGTTTTGATAATTAGTTGTTTGTTCGGTTTTTTTCTGGGAAGCGCAGTTGCCACCACATCTGGACAAACTGCTGAATGGGACATTGTTGTTGCTGGAGTGTTATTGGCATTAACAGAAGTCGGCAGCCGGATATACTACGGTCGTAGCATACGAGAGCGACAGGCGCTTTGGATAGAATCTCTCAATATCCTTAAAATCGGTTTTATGTACAGCTTGTTTCTGGAAGCTTTCAAGCTTGGTTCGTGAACGGAAAAGGGAGAAGGGAGCAGGGAGAAGGGAGAAGGGGGCAGGGAGAAGGGAGCACAGGGGGCAGCCGAACGGGGCAGGGGGAAGAGAGTAGAAAAAAATTATTTTTGACTAATGACTAATGACTAATGACTAATGACTAATGACTAATGACTAATGAAAATAATCTTTGGCTATCTTTAGCAAAACAACTAGTATCTAATCACCAACAATTGGGGCGTCCGTTCATACAAGGTATATTAGGAGGACAGGGAACAGGCAAAACGACGATGTGTAATACTGTGTGCGCGATTCTCAAACAGTTGGGATACCGTACGCTGAGTTTATCTTTAGATGACTTGTACAAAACATATGATCAGCGCTTGGCATTAAAACAGAAACAACCGCGCTTAGTTTGGCGTGGTCCTCCAGGAACACACGATGTAGAATTGGGTTTAACAATACTGCAGCAGATCCGCCAGCGCAAAAGTCCTGTTGCAGTTCCCCGTTTCGACAAATCTCTCCACGCGGGTGCTGGCGATAGAACGACTCCAGAAATTGTAGAGAATGTAGATATTGTCTTGTTTGAAGGTTGGTTTGTGGGTGTACGACCAATTGAGCCTACTGCGTTTGACACCGCACCACCCCCTATCATAACAGATGAGGATAAAGCGTTTGCCCGTCAGATGAATAACAAACTCAGCGATTACCTACCACTGTGGGAGCAGTTAGATAACCTAATTTTGCTATATCCCAAAGATTATCGTCTTTCCTTAGAGTGGCGCAAACAAGCGGAACGGCAAATGATTGCTGCTGGTAAGTCAGGAATGAGTGAAAAACAAGTGGAGCAATTTGTAAATTACTTTTGGTGTTCTTTGCACCCAGAATTATTCATCAATCCGTTAGTTAAATCTCCCACATTTGTTGATTTAGTGATTGAGGTTAATAGTGATCACTCATTTGGTGCAGTTTATCGACCAAATGATATTTAGATTCGATGGTAAAATCCTCAGAAAAAATTTCTAAATAGCATCTCCTGGTGTACGCTTTATAGCTCCTTTTGAGTACTTTTGCAGCGTCTCTATCTGCTGACGGAGAATTTGGATACACCGATAAAATTCTTCTTCGCTCACAACTAGCTCGCTTGTTTACACATATTCGTAACGCGAGTTTTCTATTAGTACCAATTCGCGTTCAAAAGCGTAATTTAGAGATTTTGATTTTATAATCTAATCAAAAACTAAGAAAGCTTGGGGCCTGGGCTTGCACCCCAAGGTAAGAACTTAAACACTTGCCGATAACGTAGGTCTAATTCTGAGGCTCAACACAACGATTAAGGTTGAATAACTTTAATCAGGTTTTAGCCATGTCTATTTTCCAGACTGAATGCACTCAATTAACTCATAAAAAGGTTGCCAGTTATCTTCCTGAACAATGGATTGCCAAATTGATTCAATCACTGGTTTATGTATTACAGTTTTGGGATTTTGACGAGTTAGAGTTTGGGCAATACTATCTATTTGATCCGGGTCAAAATTATTTAACATTTTATGGTATATAAGACACCAATTATCAAAAACTTCTGATACTCCTGATGCTGGTACAAGATCTGAATCTGCCATAATCAAACCTGGTTCATCTCGCCATTTTAATGAAAAGGTGCGAGCCATTTCGTAAAAGAACTGATGATAACCAACTTGGCTATCTTGCAAAAATTTCATTGTGAGATTTAAAAGCTCATCCGCTTCTGGGTGTGACAGTTGCTCAAAACCCAACTTCTTTAACATTAAAGTGCGGTATTCTCTTTGATAATGCTCATCAAATCCAGCCAATCCAGCCTGCATATCACCGTAATCAATAACACCTTTGAGGGCGTCTTGGAGTGTTTCTAAATTCCACTTACAAATTCCAGGTTGATGAGTGTAACAGTAGCGTCCATAATGATCGAAATAGGCAGCGGTGAAGTAGGGCTGGTAACTCGTTATAAAAGCATAAGGACCGTAATCAAAACTTTCCCCAGTTATTGACATATTATCTGTGTTGAGCACTGCATGACAAAAACCTGCTGCCATCCACTGCGCCACTAGTTCTGCTGTGCGTTTAACTAAATTGGCATAAAATAGAACATACTTATCTTCTTCGGTGATGAAATCTCGATAATACTGCTCAATGACATGGTCTAGTAGTTTTTTGGTCAAATCTGGACGTCGCAAATAATGCAGTCGTTCAAAAGTCCCAAACCGAATGTGCGATCGCCCCATCCTCACAATCACCGAAGAACGAGTAGGAGAAGGTTCATCACCTCGCCAAAGGGATAAGCCTGTTTCAATCATGCTCAAACAACGTGAAGTGCGTACACCCAAGTGATGTAACATTTCTGCAGCCAGAACTTCCCGTACTCCACCCTTGAGTGTTAACATACCATCACCACCACGGGAGTAAGGAGTTTTACCGGAACCTTTGGTGCCAAAGTCGTATAGTTCGCCATCAGTACCACGTACTTGTCCGTAGAGAAAGCCCCTACCATCTCCTAAAAAAGGATTGTATTCCCCAAATTGATAACCGTGGTAACACAGTGCTAAAAGTGGTTTTCGTTCCTCAAATTTGCCAAAGGCTGAGATAAAATCATCGTCTTTTACCAATTGCGGATTTAGTCCTAGGCGGTGTAAAAGTGCATCATTACGCCACCGTAGGATATGTTGAGGAAATTCTGCTGCGGCGACTTCATCGTAGTAGTCCTCACCCAGAGATTCAACAGCTCTTTCGTAGTGGAGATTGAGAAAAGGATTGGTAGAATGGGTGTTGTTTGCAGTTTCAGCCAAAGTCATTACTATTTATCCAAGTTATCCAAAATTGTTGTTGGGTGTAGCTCAGTTGGGATTAAAATGCTTGAATTTTATGTGTACAAGCTTATGGATTTGCCCGCCAGTTAGGATGAGTGATACTTGTAAGGATGTGGTCTTGCCATTTTCCATTAATTAATAAATAGTCCCTGGCATAGCCTTCTACAACAAATCCTAACTTTCTCAGTACGTTACCACTACGCTGATTATGAGGCATATAATTTGCCATAATTCGGTGCATATTTAAGTCTTGAAATACATAGTCAATCGCTGCTTGCAATGCCTCTGTCATATAACCTTTTCCTTGTTCAGCTTCTGCAAGACCGTATCCTACATTACAGTACTGTGCAGACCTTCTGACAAAATTGGAAAAGTTGATAAATCCAATAATGTTTTTTTGATTAGCTTTAAAAAAAATAAATAATCTTAATGATATATCGTTAAGAAATTCTAAATAGTTATTTTCTAACTGATTTAGCCAATACTCTTCTGTAAAGAAGTTATCAAACCAAAGAGCAGAAAATGGAGTAAGATATACTTTATTTTCAGTGTAAAATCTGAGGATTTTTGGTATATCATCATTTGTTGCTAGTCTTAATAACAAGCGTTGTGTCGTCAGATTCGGCAATTCCAATTCCATATACTACTGAAGATTTGCTTACCATTGCTATCGGTGCCCCTTCATAATTTAACAGCAGTGAGGCTTTCTGTATGAGGAACATCAGCTAGTTAATACTTGAGAAAGAGCTAAAATTATCTACAAATCTAACTAAAGTATAGAAATGTCAGTAGTAATACGGTACGATTGGCAAGAATCAGAAATACGTAAAATACATGATACACCACTGCTAGATCTGATTTATCAAGGGGCTAGTGTACATCGCCAATTTCATGATCCAAGCAAAATACAAGTCTGTAAACTGATATCTATCAAAACAGGGGGTTGTCCAGAAGATTGTAGCTACTGTGCCCAGTCCTCCCGCTACAAAACAGAGGTTAACGCACAAGCACTCTTAGAAAAAGAAACAGTCGTTAAAATTGCCCAACAAGCAAAAGAAAGTGGGGTGAGTCGTGTCTGCATGGGCGCAGCTTGGCGAGAGGTGCGCGATAACTCCCAATTTGAGCACGTGTTGGACATGGTTAAAGAGGTGACAGCATTGGGTTTAGAGGTTTGCTGCACTTTAGGCATGCTAACTCAAGCACAAGCCAAGCGCTTGGAAGAAGCAGGGCTTTATGCCTACAACCACAATTTGGATACCTCCGAAGACTACTACAGCACTATCATTACAACCAGAACTTATGGCGATCGCCTCAACACAATTAACAACGTCCGGCAAACAAATGTAACTGTATGCTCTGGCGGTATTCTCGGCTTAGGCGAAAGCGTAGATGACCGCATATCTATGTTGCACACTCTGGGAACTTTGCATCCACATCCAGAGTCAGTACCAATAAATATTCTCTCACAAGTTCAGGGCACGCCCTTGGAAAATCAACCTGATGTTCCTATTTGGGAAGTGGTGCGAATGATTGCCACGGCACGCATTGTCATGCCTGCTTCGGATATTCGTCTTAGTGCAGGTAGGGCCAGACTTTCGCAGGTAGAACAAGCTTTATGCTTTTTGGCAGGAGCCAATTCTATCTTTTCCAGTGACGATGGGCATATGTTAACAGTTACCACTCCTTGTCCAGGATACAACGCTGACCATGAAATGCTAAATTTGCTTGGTCTAGAGACGCGTTCTCCTTTTGTCGGTCAATCTAAAGCACCTATAGAAGCCGTTGTGGGATAAAAATCTCGGGCAAAGACGCTAAGAAGCTGAAGAAAAGCTTGCGAGGGACAGCTTACAAGAGCGGCGAGAGCGGAGGTTTCCTCCGCTCCAACAACTCTGAGTAGGCAACTGTCCTCGCCTTTAGGTGCAACTCAAAAGAGCAATTAAATCAGCTTGACAGCACGAAGACCGAAAAGTAACCCAACAGCGATCCCAAAGAACAGACCTAAGAACAGTAAGTAAGCAATGATAGCAAACATCGAACTTTCTCCAAAATCGTTTATAAATATTATTCAATCATTTACAGATGAACGACTCAATAAAAATATTTCTTGAACCTTTGCTAAGTTATCCTATAACAAGAGAGACTTCATAGTTATAATCAATCCAAATTTATTGTGGCTATAACAATAGAATAACGACTTATGATTACGAAATACGCTTTTCTAGCTACCGCTTTAGTGGTAATTGGTGGGTTGGGGTTTAAACCTAGTATTGTTGTCGCTCAAACAGTCAAAAGACCCTCCACTACACTCATTAAACCACAAACAACAGTCACTACCTTTCAAACACCAAACTACAGTATAAGAGTTTTCCGTCAAGGAACCCAAACGCGGATGAATGTCTTTGACAGGAAAGCAAACAAGCTGCAACTGAATGCTGCTCCTGTTCAAGTTCAAAATTCCGATCAACAGACAAGTTATACTTCGTCTGAGGGTGAACGCTTATTCCGTATCTCTGTTGATGGTTCTGGTAACAAATCCGTTGAAATTAACGCTCCAGGTCAAGTTGTTCAGGAGACTACGAATTAAAGCAGTGAACAGTGAACAGTTATCAGTTATCAGTGATTAATTGCTTGATGATTGATAAGTGTGCCTCATAACTCTACCTTTTTGGCGTTGCTGAATCAAGATATGAGTTTCTAAATTTCTATTGATGTAGAACTTTCGGATGCAACGTCTCTACAGGGATTGACTACAACCATAATTCATTCCCAAATTTAGCAAAGCGACCTTTTTAACCAGTTGTGAATAATATTGAAAAGGTGAAGCAGAAAGCGTCTCACATCCGGTATAAGGACTGTGAATGCTGTAGAATACAGCCGTGGGGCGCTTGTTTGGGATTTGGTTATGATATCATGTCCGGATGAACACTTATAAAAAACCAAGAACCTCACCCCGCTCTTCGGGCACCTCTCTCCGCGAATTCGGAGAGGGGATGGGGGTGAGGTGTTTTTATTGTAAATAATTAATCGAACTTGATATGACTTCAATTATTAACGTAAATCTACCACAACAGTCTTATGAGATTGCGATTGCACCAGGGGGCATAGATCAGCTGGGCGAGATGATGAGCAATCTGAAGCTGGGCAAAAAAGTCCTATTGGTTTCTAACCCGACTATTTTCAAACATTATGGGGAAAGGGTACTAGCATCTCTGGAAGCTGCGGGGTTTGAAGTTGTTAGCTGCAATTTAAGCCCCGGTGAACGCTACAAAACCCTCAGTTCCGTACAGAAAATTTACGACACCGCCCTAGAAAACCGCATAGAACGCTCCTCAACGATGGTAGCTTTAGGGGGAGGAGTCATTGGGGATATGACTGGCTTTGCTGCTGCCACTTGGCTGCGAGGAATTAACTTTGTACAAGTGCCAACCTCACTTTTGGCAATGGTAGATGCAGCGATAGGTGGCAAAACTGGTGTCAATCATCCCCAAGGCAAAAACTTGATAGGGGCGTTTCATCAACCGCGCTTGGTTTTGATTGATCCAGAAGTCCTGAAAAGTTTACCAGTTCGTGAATTTCGTGCTGGAATGGCAGAAGTTATTAAGTACGGCGTCATTTGGGATGCGGAGTTATTTGCCCAAATGGAAGAGAGTAAACGCTTAGATCAACTACGCTACATCAAAGCTGAATTGATTGAAGCCATTCTCAACCGTTCTTGTCAAGCCAAAGCAGATGTCGTCGGTAAGGATGAGAAAGAAGCAGGACTCCGGGCAATTCTCAACTACGGTCATACCATTGCGCATGCAGTAGAAAGTTTAACAGGTTATCGAGTCGTGAATCACGGTGAAGCAGTCGCCATTGGTATGGTTGCAGCAGGGCAGATTGCTGTCAAACTGGGGATGTGGAAAAAGGAAGAAGCTGAACGTCAAGACGCCCTAATTCAAAAAGCAAGTTTACCAACTCAGTTACCGTCCGGTGTGGATATTGAAGCAATTATTGAGTCTTTGCAACTAGATAAGAAAGTCAAAGCGGGTAAAGTCAGGTTTATTCTGCCAACGCAAATTGGTGTGGTGACGATTACTGATGAAGTGCCATCAGATACTATCCGAGAGGTGTTGCAGGCAATGCAATGACCGAATCAGTTATCAGTTACCAGTGAGTCCAGTGCTGCAGGAGGGTTTCCCTCCGTAGGCATCTGGCGTTAGCGAAGCGGAACCGAAGGTTCTCCCCGAAGGGTGAACAGTTATCAGTTATCACTGTTCACTGTAAAAGTTTAGTCTTCTTGATAGGATTTTCGCTACTCGCTGTGGAGTTTCTAACCTCTGGCGGTGGTTGGCGATCGCTGCAAGATATGACCCAATTACAATGAAATTAGCCGCCAGTTCATTCGCGTCATGATACTCCAAGCTAACAATCAACTGACCTTGCAACAGTTCCTGAATCTTCCCCCAGGCGACGGAGATATCACTTACGAACTGGTTGATGGTCAGGCAATTCCTAAGATGTCACCAAAAAAATTTCACTCTAAACTTACCCGCACCCTACTGTATTTGATTGAGCAATGGTGTCAGGGCAAAGGTGAGGTTTGTCCAGAATTGGCTATTGCATTAACCCGTCGGGGACGAGATTGGGTGCCCATACCTGATATTTTATACATCTCCAATGAACTTTTACCCGCCGACTGGGAAGAAGACGGAGTGTGTTCTGTTCCTCCCGATTTGGTCATTGAGATCATTTCGCCAGGACAAACTTTTGGACAAATGGCTGCTAAAGCAAAAGACTATTTAGACGCTAAGGTGCTGCGGGTTTGGGTGGTAGATAGTAAAGCTAGAAGCATTACGGTTTTTTATCCAGATGCAGCACCCCAGACTTATATGGGAGAGGAATTACTTACAGATTCTCTATTTGAGGGATTGGAATTTACTGCTGAGCAAGTGTTTCAAAAGGCGAAAATACCATTAGATACTTAGGGATTTGATATCAAATATCTCATAGAGTACCCGACTGCGCCGACAGATCAATAACACGAAGGCTGCCCAATTTTTTAGGGGACAATGCGTCAACAGCAAAACGTCGTAGGTATAATCGCCTTGAAAGAGTTACTAATGGCTTGAGAATTACGAGAAAGTATTTTTTACCAGTAATTTCAGTTACCTTGCGTTTCCTTTTATCGCTTTTAGTCTAAACTCCAGGCTATTATGCCGGGTAATACTATTGTAAACCAAAGTTTTGATAGCACTCAGTAACTCACTAGCTCTCTACGAGATATCCACTCTCGCAATGCCCAAAGGCTAATTAAAGCTGCTAATACAGCCCCAAGAGAATCCATAATTAAATCAATAATAGTGTCATCTAAACTTTCAATTACTTGAGTATTAAGAATTTTCCCAGCAGACCATTCGGTAACTTCCCATAAAGCACCGATCGCAATGCCAAAACTAATAATTGTCACCAGATATAAAATTGTATGATTCCGAAATATATTCAACATTGAACTATATACTAAAAAACTCAGTGCTAAGGTAATTGCAAAAGTTGTATAACCATGAACCATTTCGTCATAGGGGCCTGGCATACCAAATAAATTCCATACCCAACCAGTAGCATTTAGCAATGCAGCCAAGACGAATAAAAAATCAAATAAGGTAGGTAATTTATCATCTTTAACAACAAACACGAAGGATACAATAAGGAAGATTGCCAAACTCAAAGCGTTTAACCACTTACCTTGAACTGCTGCAGCGATCGCAAAAATTGCTAGTAGAGCTTGTCCTACCCACGCGATAACTCAATATCCTCGCCAATTTATAGTTTTCATACGTATAACCAATACGAAAATATTACTTAAAAAAGCTTCTTTTACGATTAATTCCAATGTTTAATACCACTGTTGCAGTTTAAAGCTTTGATAACGGCTTGATACCCTTCTTGTACGTCTTTGCGGTCTAGTTCTTCTGGTAAACCCTCTTGGCTACCGCGCAAAATCATGTCAGCATGACGCTGTAAAACTGCTTGGGATTCTGGATTGTTAGTGTAAGTCGCAATACTGGCGATCGCTTCCAATAAACGAATGGTTACTGATGTATCAGAGCGTGCATATTGGCGAATTCCGTTAAAGGCACTATCAACCAATCCCTCAAATGTCGCCCCAAAAGCAATCGCACGTAATTTATGATCTTCATCGTAACGGTAGGGTGAAGGAAAATCTTTTTGAGCTAAACGGGACAGTCCTGCTCCCAGTCTATCAACACATCGAATTGCGGTAAATGGGTCATTAATCCCTGGAGAAAGCGCACGTAGGGCAATTTCTACTAACTGAACTATGGGAAACTCGATATCTTGCTGTTCGCTACGTTCTTTACCCAAAATAAATGCATCATTAATTTGTTTGGTTAATTTTCGATTCACCAATTCACCTGGGAAAACCATAACCAAATTACTGTTCTTAATAACAAACTTTCCTGGTCGAGACTCGACACGCAGTAAAAGATTGTGTTTTCGGGCAATTTTAATTAATTCTTCGTCGTCAATTGCTTGTATGTAACCATTATCAGTAACTCTTACCGGAGAAGCAACTAAGTCAAAATTCTCAGGTATTTCTGCAACTTCTTGTCCGAATGGGCCACTACGTCCGATTTTTTTGGGAAACAAGCGATCAATGGCTCTATCTAAGTCATCACTAACATTTTCGATGATGTGCGAAGCCTGAATTATTGTAGAAGCATGATCGATAAAATAAATCAAAACTGCGATGCTAATAATTGCTAGTAAAATACCACACGTAATCGAAATTTGTGGTACAAACCGACTATATCCATCTCCTTCACTATGAATAGTCCGAAGTATGAGCAAGCAATAGATAAACGTACTGATAAATGTACCAAGGACAACTTGATTACCAGTATCTTGCATGAAATTACGTAGAAGCCGCGGCCCAAAATTGGAAGCAGCTAACTGAAGCGCCACGATTGTAATTGAAAATGCTGTGGCAGCAACGCTAATCATTGAACCTGCAACCGCTCCTAAAAGCGATCGCGCTCCGTCTGCTCCACCAGTGTAGCTCCACCAATAATTAATATTTGCTTTACCTGTGCGATCGAGCATTAACATTGTGAATGCCAACGCAGTAGTAATTATGGCCATAATTGAGGGAATGAACCAGTAACTTGAGTGGAGCGTATCCCACAGTTTGCTCAGTTTTACATTTTTCATATTTCGTTATTGACCATTGTAGAATCTACCTTACTGTTGCCATCGTCTTGCTTTTGAGCAAGTAACCTGAGAGAATCACTGATACGGCGAGGCTTCGGTACTTGACCTTTACCAGATGGCCAACCTTCACGCTGACGCGATCTGTTTCCATCTGTCTCTTCAGTCTGGTCGTGGAATAAAATTTGTTGAGTTGGGAAGGGCAAATCAATGCCATTTGCAACAAGTTTTTTCTTAATTGCAGTAATCACCTTGTCCCGTGAAGTCAGACTATCTGCCCGTCGTGGTGGATTAATCCACCAACGTACACGGATGTTAACACTACTTCCGGCTAGTTCCATAGCCAGTACATCAGGAGCCGGATCTTTTAAAATCTCGTCTATGCTATGCATTGCTTCTAGCATCAACTGCTTGGCTAAATCAATGTCGTCACCGTAGCCAATGCCAACATCGTACTCTAATCGACGGTTATCAAAGGCAGTGTTTACAGTTACCGAATTAGTAAACAATTCCGAGTTAGGAATCACAATCCGCCGACCATCGTAAGTTCTGATTGTCGTCGCCCGTGTCTCGATACTTTCTACAGTTCCCTCAAAGTTTTTAAAAACAATTTGGTCATTAATTTGGAAAGGTTCAGTCAGCAGAATTAAAATCCCAGCTAAGAAGTTTTGCAAAATATCGCGGAAAGCAAAACCAATGGCAACACTGCTAATTCCTAACAATTGCACCAAATCACTGATTTTAAATGTAGGAATTATAATGGAAAGGGCGATAAACAATCCAATCAAAACTGTCACCCCCTGCGCTAACCTTCCCAGCACTAGTCCCAAATTCCGAGCGTAGCGACGGTTGCTAGTTAACCGCTTAACTAGTGCCTTAATTCTGCTAGCAATAAACAGAAAGAAGATGAAGACAATTAACCCCAAGACAATGTTTGGTAACAAAGCTATGAAACCATTGATCATGCTATTAACCTTGTCCCACGCTGCGGTAATTTCTGCTTTCATGAACTTTCCTCACTAATTAATCTTTGCTAACGTCAACGCTGTAAATTCTGATGCAATAATTCTTGAATTTCCCCCCGCAACGCTATAATTTCACTCTGAAGCATTCCGGCTAACTCTGCTTGGTCATCATCGGCATCACGACCAATAAAAAACGTCGCCAGAGTTACAGTGACATAACCAAACACGGCAAACGCATATAACGCTAAGAAAAAGCAAAGCACTCGTCCTTAAGTTTTCCAACTTCTCGATTGGAAACGTGAACGATCACCACATCAATCGGTTCGTCTGCATTTCCTTCCAACCGTGAAAGGTTTGCACCATTGTGAGATTTGGCGATGTCAATAACTGCTTTACCGTTGCCCCGTGGCACTTGGATAATGAGTTGGCGCATTTTCACCTCGCGCTGCTAACTATCTTCCTTTTTTAGCTAACAATTCTACTATCCAAAGAAATATTTTTTGAAAGATGCATCTCATACTCAATTAACACTTGATTTTTGTCTGCAAAATTGGTGTATTCAGCAAGGAGACTCCACAATAGAGGTTCTAATCTGGATGATTAACCAATATATTCCAGTGCTTAAACAAGCAAGCCGTCTGAAGGATAACGACAAGGACGATAAATACAACAAGTGTGCTGGCGACATCAAGAATTAAACCAAGAAAAACTGGAAACAACAACGGAATACTTTTTTATTCTTCCTGATCCAAAGAAACTTATGGCGGATACAGATATGGTAGATGCACCCTAATTGACGCCCTCAGTTATAGACTGAGGGTTTTTTTATTTCACAATCTTATTTCTGACTGCTGTTTGAGATTCTGATTTTTCCACACCTTGACAAACCTACAACCAGTCTTCAAAAATTAATGGAAAAATGTTGGCAATAAGCTAGGAGCCATCCACAAAGCATAAAAGATGAATCCAAATAGTAAAGTCGTCAAAACCGTGAAAACGTAGCCAACGCACATCAAGAAACCGTCAGATTCTATAGTGGCTACTGCTAAGAGCAATATACCTACTGGAGGAATAGGATTAGTCAGAGGAATTGGCAAAATTAATAAAATTGCTAACCAAGAAATACAAAACCCATTGAATCGCCAAGTCAAAGGATGTTCTGCTACTTTTGCCAATCGAGGACGGGTAATTTTTTCTAAAATCCTGGTGACTTTTTGTAGGTTTTTTAAAATTATTTGAGTAAAAGAACGGGGAAATTTATATGTCGCAATTTTTTTAGGCAACCAAGGCGATCGCCTTCCCAAAGCCATCTGTGCTGATAATATCAAGCAAGCACCACCAAAAGGTCCAGTTAATCCAGGTGGAACAGGAAACAAAAATGGCAAAACCAATAATGCAATGACTACGCTAAAACCACGTTCTGAGGTTTCTGCCAAAACATCACCAAGACTGAGTGGCTGTTCGGCTAACCTTTGCAGCAGGAATTTAATATCTTGAGAAAATTTTAGCTGCATTGTGATGATGATTGATCAGATATAAAATGTCCTATCTTCTAACTTACTCATTCATCAATGATTATCAGTCATGATTCAGGTTCATCATTTATTTGATGGTACAAACACAGCTAAAGCACTATGAACAACACGAAATTGAGCAGGAGTGTAAGTCGTAATTTCACCATCTGTATTAATGGGGCGTGGTTTGTGTGTATGAATCTCAAATTCTTGAGCGCTGACAGTACGGACATGAGGCGACAAAATATGTCGTCCTGTTCGCATGGCAGGTAACAAGGGGATAATTTGCCACCAGTGTTTAATTTCCACACTGTACATATCTAATTTATGGTCATCAATTGCGGCATGATGAACCACTGCCATACCACCACCATAATATCGACCATTCCCTACAGCAATTTGCACAGTTTTTACTGGGGTAGATGTGCCGTTGATACTAATCTGTGCCCTAAAAGGTCGAGATTTCAAAACCACTTGCAATGCAGTGATCGCGTAAGCGAGTATTCCCCAACGACGCTTCACTTGTTTGGTTAGTCGCTGAGTAATTTTCACACTCAGCCCACAGCTTGCTACATTGAAAAAGTGTTTACCATTTACCCACCCCAAATCAATACGTCGTGCCTGATTATTGGCAATAATTTTGCAAGCCTCGGGGAGAGAATTTGGAATTTCTAAAGTCCTAGCTAAATCGTTGGCAGTTCCTAGAGGGATAATTCCCAGAGGTAACTGCGTTTCTACCAAAGCGTCTACCGCAGCATTGAGAGTGCCATCACCACCGCCAATGATCACTAAATCAACTTCATGTTGGTGGCGGATAATAACGTCGTATAACTGTTGTGGTTTTTCTGGGAACTCATCAATTAAATCGAAGCCCAGTTCTTTAAGACATTCAACTGCTTCAGCTAGACGGTTTTCCCCTTGGCGGGCGTGAGTATTTATGAGCAGTAGTGCACGATGTTTCATTTGCCGTGTTTTTTGTAGTGTGTACCTATAATTCTCTACTTCTGATATGCACTTTGCTGAAAATTTATTCTATGGTAATCCTCCAAAGATTTTTGAGAATCCGTGGAGACTTTCAAGAAACACAGGGGTGTAGGGGAGCCAGTACTGATAGCGTAGCGTGGCACTTTGTGCCATAGGAGGGAAAACGCCAGGTGCTACAACGGGGGGAACCCCAACGCCAGATACCAAGTGAGGGAAACCCTCATCAAGTACTGGCTCCCTCCGGGGAGAACCTTCGGTTCCGCTTCGCTAACACCAGTCGCCTACGGCGGGAAACCCGCCTGCAGCGCTGGATTCACCGCAACGCACTGGCTCCCCTCCCGCAGCGCTGCTTCACCCCCGCACTGGCACCTTATGGTTTTGACTTGTTTTGCCCCTACACCCTTACACCCTTACCCCCTTATACCCTTACACCCCTAATTGATGACTCACCTTTGCCACAAGATCCTCTGGATTCATCAACTCGTAAGGTTCAAAAGGTTGATGTATCCAAGGGTTGTCAGGCAAATAATCAAGGTAGTAATTAGGTGCTACCACTGAACAGGCTTTGTACCAAATAACAGCGGTACGAATATCCTCAATAGGAGAATCACTATGTTCTTTTAGCCAAGGAATTGTTTCCTTGAGTGTGATTCCAGAATCTACCAAATCATCTACCAAAAGAATCCGCGAACCTAAATTTTCAGTGGTCATTGTCAAGTGATGAGAAAATATTAAACTGCCCCTTTGTTGCTGACCAGAGCCACTGTAAGATGAGGTTGCCAAAATCGCCAAAGGCTGATTATAAATACGTGAGAGGATATCTCCTACGCGCAGTCCTCCTCTAGCAAGACAAACAATTTGGTTGAATTTCCAGCCGGATTGATAAACTTGAGCAGCCAGTTGTTCAATTTTTTGGTGATAATCTGACCAAGAAACGTAAAGGTCTGGCATGGGGAACTTAATTTATTGCTAAGAATGTATGACAAATTCCTTTGATTTTAATATGAGCGCAAGATATTATGAGCAATTCTGCTTCTGATGGCTCCTCTCAACAGACTCCTGAAAGTGAAAAACTGGATTTGAGTACCAAACTTGCTTTTGGTGCTGGGGATTTGGGTACGGCGATCACTGCGATGATTGGGATTTCTTATTTGTCTCCCTTTCTCACGGATGTTGCTGGTTTAAGTCCCACATTAGCAGGACAAACCCAGCTGATCGGCAAAGTGTGGGATGCGGTTAACGATCCAATGGTGGGGGTGTTGAGCGATCGCACCCAAAGTCAACAAGGAAGACGCTATCCCTGGATGATTTGGGGAGCAATTCCCTTTGGAGTGTTCTTTTTTTTGCAGTGGATTGTACCTGAGTTTAGTAATAACGATCAGGCGAATCAGTGGAGCTTGTTTTGGTATTACACTGCCATTTCGATTTTTTTTAATAGTTTTTATACAATCGTCAATTTACCATACACTGCTCTGACTGCAGAACTGACGCAAGATTACGACGAACGCACCAGTCTTAACAGTTTTCGCTTTACCTTTTCTATTGGCGGTAGCATTATTGCTCTTATTATCGGTTTAGTCATCTCCCTGGTGATTCCTGGTAACCGCACTCAACAGTTTTTATTACTAGGAGCGATCTGTGCGGTTATCTCTGTTTTACCTGTGTATTGGTGTGTTTGGGGAACCAAAAAACGTGCTCAAGCTGTCGCAAAGTTACACCCCGAAACAGAGCAAAGTGTCTCTATTCCCTTATTGCAGCAACTCAAAATTGCTTTTACAAATCGCGCTTTCTTATTTGTGGTGGGGATTTATCTATGTTCTTGGTTAGCTGTCCAGCTAACGGCTGGTATTATCCCTTACTTTGTCACCAGTTGGATGCGCCTTCCACAATGGCATATTAGCTTAGTGCTTTTGGCGGTGCAAGGCACTGCTATGTCTATGCTATTTGTTTGGAGTGCCATCAGTCGCCGTTATGGCAAACAAGCCGTGTACTATATGGGTATGAGTTTGTGGATTATCGCTCAGGTAGGACTCTTTTTCGTACAGCCTGGTCAAGTTGTGTTGATGTACTTTTTAGCAGTCATGGCAGGTTTTGGCGTATCCATTGCTTATCTTATTCCCTGGTCAATGTTACCTGATGTGATTGAACTGGATGAATTAAAAACAGGACAGCGGCGGGAAGGCATTTTTTATAGCTTCATAGTATTTGTGCAAAAAATCTGTTTGGGGATTGCAGTTAACGTTGTTTTACAACAATTGGGTACCGGTGGTTATATTAAACCCACAAACGAAATTCCGATACCAATTCAACCAGATTCGGTGTTAGAAGTCATTCGCTTCTCTATTGGTCCGATACCAGCGATCGCATTAGTTTGTGGCGTCGTTTTAACGTATTTTTACCCAATTACCCGCGAGATGCATGCGCAAATCTTACTGCAGCTTAAGGAACGTCAAAACAGAGTAGAGAATACAGATGTTTAGCTGATTATTCTCTGATAGTTGTTCCAATATCTTCCCAAGTCGCGTTAAATTCTTCTGATTCCACATCAGTTTCTGATGTAGATTTGGTTATAGGTCTTATAAACCGCGCAGCAATCGCGGGCATCCAAACAATGGAAAATACATTATTCGATAAAATCTTCCGCGACAGCGAAGGTCAGATTGTTGTGGCTCAGCCACCAAACCCACCCCTTATTGTGTGGGGTGTAGCTAGTTTACTGAAACTAATTTTTACAAGCGGCGAAATCAATACAGTGTTAGACGCTGTGGCTTTTGGCTCCTTGTTTACTTGGGCGTGGGAGGAATTATTTCAAGGCGTTAATTATTTTCGCAGAGCCTTAGGTCTGCTCGTGCTAATTGGGGTTGTTGCATCAAAGGTTTATACCATAAGGTTTTGAAAAACAACGAATTTTTGTTCGAGATTGGTGTATAGCGTTTACACCAATCTGTGGACAAAACTGGATCACTAGTGTGTAAGCTCAAGACATAGCCAGATCTGATCGCTTTAATTTCTGGCTTGGTGTCACCGTCTTTCTACACAGTTAGCCGCGAAATGCACACGTAAATTTTACTGCAACTCAAGGAACGTCAGAACAACTAAGCTGAATATGGCATTGGTTACAACGCACTTCGTACGCAATATAACCTGTATCTACGCCTCTAGCCCTTTTTTGAGAACACGGGGTAAAGGCTGAACTCCAAGCCGAGATGTATCGTTCTCTATGTCGTTAGAGGTTGTAGCGCAAACACTACAGCTTCACGCCTGGAGGAATAAGCACTGTATCAATCGCGTGAATCACGCCATTACTAGCTGTGACATCTGGTTTGGTGACTTTTGCTTTATCCACCGTTACACCTTTGCCAACTTTAACGTTAAGTGGGCTACCTTCAACGCTATTAACCGGACCGGACTTGAGGCTTTTGGAATCAAGTGCACCAGACACGACATGATAGGTCAAAATCTTGGTCAAAGTTGCCTTGTTTTCTGGCTTGAGTAGTTTTTGCAAAGTCGCCTTTGGTAGCTTATTAAATGCAGCATCCGTGGGTGCAAACACGGTAAATGGACCAGTTCCAGATAGGGTTTCTACAAGACCAGCTTCCTTCAAAGCCTTGGTCAGGGTTTTGAAAGAACTATTGGAGCTGGCAACATCGACAACTGTACCTGCACCAGTTGTTCCAGTAGTTGGAGCACCTGACGTGGCTGGTTTGGTTGGTGAAGCTGAGGGAGTCTGGGCGAAAGTTGGAGTGCTGATCAAAAGACTGGCTGTAGCGATCGCTATACCAAGTGTTTTACCAAAAAAGTGTTGATTTTGTTGGGTTTTCATGGGTTTTAACTTTGCGTGATCCAAAGATGTAAATATTTTGTTACGAACTTGTTTTGATTTTTAAAAGAGTAACATTTTGTCATACTACAGTTACTAATCCTGTAGTTAGATTTTCAAATCAACTTGGTACGGATTTACTTACTCCTGCGTTTAACGAATCTGTCTGAGAATTTGTAATGATACTTAATATGAAGAAAAATAGGAAAACTCATTTAAGTAAAGAAGATGGCAGTCCCAAGCTTACAGGAAATTTCCACCCAGTTAGAAAGTTCAAATTTGCGCGATCGCATGGTAGCCCTCGCCTCATTGAGGCATATTGCAGCAGAGGACGCACTCCCTTTGATTAAAAAAGTCCTGGATGACCAGTCTCTGCAACTGAGATCAATGGCAATCTTTGCCTTGGGAGTCAAGCAAACAGAAGAAAGTTACTCAATTTTGGTGCGAATCCTAGAAACTGACCCGGATTATGGTATACGTGCGGATGCTGCAGGTGCTTTAGGATATTTAGGTGATGTTAGAGCTGTTGAACCCCTAATGCGAATATTTTATGAAGATACTGATTGGTTAGTACGGTTTAGCGCAGCTGTTTCACTTGGTAATCTCAAAGACAGTCGTGCCCGTGAAATCCTCATAAAAGCATTGGACAGTGAAGAAGTCATTTTACAACAAGCGGCGATCGCTGCATTAGGAGAAATCAAAGATATCGAGTCTGTGGATCTCATTTTGCGCTTTGCCCAATCAGATGATTGGTTAGTGCGTCAGCGTCTTGCAGAAGCCTTAGGTCATCTTCCCAGTCCAAAAAGTATTTCAGCTTTAAAATACCTGGAAAAAGATAGCCATAACCACGTTGCTGAAGCGGCGAGAATTTCCCTGAAACGCTTGGAGGAAGCAGATTAAGCCATTCAAAAATTTTGAATTTTGTTAGCGCAGCGGGACGCAGTCCATGAGCGAATTTTGAATGAGCGAATTGCTTTGGGGGTGACTCCCTCCTGCTACCTTGGAAGAAGTGAAATAAAAAAGATTTTGAGGCAAGGTAATTTCATTAATGAATATTGAAGAGTTTTTTCAGTTAATCGCTGGTAAATGGTTTTCCCATCGTACCAGTCATGATTTGGCTTGTAAGCAATCAGAAAACGGCAAATCAGACACAATCATAGAAACACTGAGTAGTAATGATCCAGAAGTAGTAAAACTGTGCCAACAGTACAATGTTGACCATAGCCCCAGTTGTTACGGTGCCAAAGTGACTTGGAATGCCACTATGGCAGGGAATGAAAAAAAACAGACTGGTTCTACAGTATTCGTTGCTATTCCAGATCAAGATAATCCCAATGAAGGCAAATTCCTGCGGGCAATGGATTCTCCTGGGAAACCCCCAGTTGTTGGACGCTACAAAATAGGCAGTGATGACGCATTGACCTTAACAATAGAGTACGAAACCGTGTGCTATGAGGAACGCCTGTGGTTTGCCAGTCCCAATTTGCGGATGCGGGTGAGTGTGGTGAAACGTGTTGATGGTTTTAGCACAGCTTCATTCACTTCTGAAATTCGCATGGGTGGAGGTCAACCTACAGCGAAAGTTTCTCAGGCAACTAACTCAGCATCCAGTTAAGTTGTATAAGTTACAAGCACCTTACGGTGATTCCAGATCTGATTTCACTAGCCCCTGCTAATAGGGGCTATAGTTTTGGTTAAGTTTGTACAGAATTATTAATTTTATTTTTTAAGTAAAAAATATATGATTCTACAGTAAAAGTACTGAAAGATTGATGAAATCCTTGAGAAATCAATAGTATTTTGACGTTACAATCTGCCTGAAATCACCTTAAGATAGTGAAGATATTGTAAAAGGTTTTCATTCCTGACAAAGTAGAAATAAAGTCTACGCCACAAGTGCCTACCAAAAACTAGTCAGGGTCGTTTAAATCTGCCACACACCAATTAAAAGAGCGAGTAACACAGCAGGAAAGAGAACTACTGAGAACTTTCGCGCTTTCGGTATTGGTGCATATACCTTCAATTTTGTAAACCATGTCAACTTTGACGTTCGACTCACATGGGAGGTTGGTTTGTGCTTATACGACTAGAAAAATTCATCTTTGCACAATGGCTGGCAGAATAAGTGTTTCAAACGTGGCTCAAAAAGCAGAACAAACAATTAGTTTATCTTCTGACCTTTAACTTGTCTTATCACTTTATCAGGTCATATCTCTTCTTCATCTCAGTCACAAGATGGAGTTTCCACAAAGTAAGACCAAAGGTGAGACCAGCGGCGCTCTTGGTAGGGTAACCCTGGCGCAGGCGACTGGCGTATCTTCTCCACCAGACGCTGCGCGCTCACTCTTAGCGTCTCCTGTGTGCGCATACCCGGAGGTAGGAGGGTGCAAGTCAACACTCAAAAGTCCAAGACTTTTGATTTCTGACCAATGATTAAGGACTAGTAACTTATCCAAAATCGCATGACTTATACTGCTTCCATACAAGAGTTCATCTCTGAATTATTTCCCTTCAATCAACTGCCGACACAAGAACTGGCAAAATTAGTTCCAAAGTTTGAGATGTTACGCTACCACATGGGTCAGAGCGTTTTGGTGCGGGAACAAATGCCTTCTCAAATATTTATCATTTATCAAGGACAAGCCCGCTTGCTGGGTTATGACCCGAATGCTCAGATGCCTGAAACGCTGCAATTAGTTCAAAAAGGAGAAATCCTGGGTTGGACTAGTTTAATAAGAGGGATTCCATGCGAAACAGTCATAGCCTCTACAGAAACCATTTGTCTGACTCTAAGCGCCACAGAGTTTTTAGCGTTGCTGAGTCATTCTCCTGCTATTTCTATTTGTTTTGAAAATCGCTGTACTGCGGTTGAAGTTTTTGAACTACTGAGTACTGAGTTAGCAAAGCGAGCTGATAGTGAAACTGTCTTGGCTTCATATGGTGCGACAGATATCAAAGAACTGACTCTCAAAGTTTTAGACGAAGCAGTTGTCTGCACGTTCCTAGAAGAGACAATACCTTTGGATCAGCTAGATCCTCAATTGGTGTGGTTTGTCAGTGGTGGGATACTTAAAGATTTTCCTGTGGGAACCCGCTTACAACTAAACGATGCCATGACGTATCTAGAGGTACAAACTTTTGGTTATGTTCGCTTAGTCGGTTTGCCTCGGGCAACCCTTTCTGCCTCTGCATCTATATCTAGAACCAAAGATTCCTTAAGGATAGACCCTTTACTACAACAAGTACCATTAGCACCAGAGCATCCTCGTAGGTTAGAAAAACCATCAGATACTCAATCACAGCCAAAATATCCTCATGTTCATGGTAGAGGTCCTCTAAAGGCGACTTTAGCTTGCTTCCAAATGCTGAGCCAGCATTTAAATATACCCTTTCGCCGGGATGTGATTGATCAAATCCTCAACAACCAGATTTCGCGCACTCAAACTCTTTCACTACAGCTTTGCGGTGCTGTTTGTGAACTCATTGGGTTAAATACTCAAATGATAAACGTGTCAGCAAAAGCAATCACAAAACTGCAAGCTCCAGCTATGATTCGCTGGCAAGATACTTTCGCTATCGTTTATGAAATTAGCGAGAAAAAGCTAGTCCTGGGAGTACCAGAAGTTGGGATTGTCCAGCAAGATCCTGATCATTTTGTTGAAAATTGGGGTCAAGAAGGTCAGGTTTTACTGCTGAAAGTTGCCAAGTATACTCCTAGAAAGCGATTTAGTTTAAGTTGGTTTGTCCCTTCTTTGCTGAAATATCGCAAAGTTCTCTTGGAAGTTCTGATTGCTTCCTTTTTTGTCCAAGTGTTTGGTCTGGCTAATCCCTTAATCATCCAGATCATTATCGACAAAGTGATTATTCAGAACGGCTTTGAAACCCTGAACGTATTGGGGATTTTGCTCTTAATCATGGCTGTTTTTGAAGGACTTTTAACGAGTGTCCGCACCTATCTTTTTGTTGATACGACTAACCGGATTGACTTGACTTTAGGCTCTGAAATTATTGACCGTTTGTTTCGTTTACCCTTGCGCTATTTTGAACGACGTCCTGTTGGGGAGTTAGCCACTCGCGCCAGTGAACTGGAAAACATTCGCTCTTTTATGACAGGAACTGCTTTAACAGTTGTGTTGGACGCAGTTTTTTCGACAATCTACATCGCGGTGATGCTGGTTTACAGTTGGATTTTGACTCTTGTAGCTTTGGCGATTGTACCCTTGTTTGCTTTTCTGACGATAGTTTTTTCCTCAATCATGCGCCGTCAACTGCGTTTTAAGGCTGAACGTTACTCTGAAACACAATCTTATTTAGTCGAGGCGCTGTCAGGTATTCAAACAGTCAAAGCCCAAAATATTGAATTGCGATCGCGCTGGCGGTGGCAAGAATACTACAGTAATTATGTCACCGCTGGATTCCAAACTGTTGTCACTTCCACGGCTGCTAGTGTCACCAGCAATTTTCTTAACCAAGTCTCTTCCTTACTTGTGTTATGGGTAGGAGCCTACTTAGTCCTCAAAGGACAATTCACTTTAGGACAACTCATTGCCTTTCGGATTATTTCTGGTTACGTCACCGCTCCTTTATTACGATTAACCCAATTGTGGCAGAACTTCCAACAAACGGCTCTCTCTCTAGAACGCCTTGCAGATATCTTGGATACTCCCTCAGAAGTTGATGAAGACAGTCAAAACATTCCTATACCTGCTATTGATGGTACTGTCAAGTATGAAAACGTCTGCTTTCGCTTCACACCAACTGCTCCACTTCAGTTGAATAATATTAACCTGGATTTCCCAACCGGAAAATTTGTTGGTATTGTCGGACAAAGTGGTTCTGGTAAAAGCACTTTGATGAAACTTTTACCACGACTGTATGACTTAGAGTCTGGCAGAATTTTCATCGATGGCTACGACATCTCCAAAATAGAACTTTACTCCCTGCGTCGTCAGATTGGCATGGTGCTTCAAGACTCACTTTTGTTTGACGGAACCATACAGGAAAATATTGCACTGACAAATCCTGACGCCACAACTGATGAAATTATGACAGCAAGCAAAGTTGCTGCAGCTCATGACTTTATTATGTCTTTGCCCAATGGCTATAACACCAGAGTTGGAGAGAGAGGCTCATCCTTATCTGGAGGACAGCGACAGCGTATTGCTATTGCTCGTACAGTCTTACAAAACCCTCGCTTGTTGATTCTCGACGAAGCAACCAGTGCTCTAGATTATCAATCTGAACGGCAAGTTTGTGACAACTTGGCAGAAGCATTTAGACGAAGAACAGTGTTTTTTATTACCCATCGTTTAAGTACAATCAAGAACGCTGACATCATTTTGCTACTAGAAAAAGGGTTAGTTGCAGAACAAGGAACCCACAATGAACTGATGGAGCAAAAGGGACGTTACTACTGCCTTTATCAACAACAAGAAGCACAACTTTAAATCAGTGAACAGGGAACAGGGAACAGTGAACAGGGAACAGGGAACAGGGAACAGTGATGACTGATAACTGATAACTGATGACTGATGACTGATAACTGATAACTGATAACTGATAAAAACTACGGCTATGAGTGAATTGAAAACAATGAAACTTGATCACAAACGTGTTGTCTCTGGAAAAATACTAGACACTGAGATTAAAGTACCTGTACAAATTGTCCAACAGAACGAATCTACACCATCTGTTGTGCTGAAACAGTCGCCTTTGTTCTCACGGGTGATTCTTTGGGGACTGTTGGGAATGACAACTTTGGTAGTGATTTGGGCAAATTTTGCCAAAATTGACGAAGCAGTTCCAGCTCAAGGGAAGCTTGAACCGCAAGATACAGTAAAAGAAATACAAACACCTGTGAACGGGGTTGTGAAAGCTGTTTATGTTAAGGATGGGCAAAAGGTACACCGTGGTGATGTACTGTTAAGGCTAGATCCAACGACAGCGCGATCGCAACTGCTTTCTCTACAGAAAGTTCGCAACACATTAATGCAGGAAGTTCAATTTTACCGTACCCAACTTGTTGCGAAAAATGCTTTATCAAATCCGCAATTCATTGAGCGAACTAATCTCCCTCCAGAGATCGCTTCTTTGACAAAAAATCGAATAGCGCTGATAGCCGAAAATCGATTGTATCGTGCTCAGTTGAGTGAAAACTCTCAAAATCATCAGTTAGCGCCAGAGGAAGAAGCTCGTTTAGAATTTAGCAAAGCAGAATTAAATTCTCGGCTCGCAGATGCTAAATTGGAAACAGAAAAATTAGAAAGACAGCTTAGTCAAGCGCAAATTCAGTTCTCCTCTGCTAAACAAGTTAAAGATGTTAGTCAGACCATTCTTAATGGTATTGAACCACTTGCTAAACAAGGAGGAATTTCTCGCGTACAATACCTCAAGCAAAAACAGGAAGTCAGTCAGCAGCAAGCTGAAATGGAACAGTTAAGGCAGGAGCAAGCGCGTTTACAATATGCGATCGCCCAATCAAAAGAAAAGCTCCTAAATACAATGTCTGGAGCAAAAAAGGATTTACTCACAAAAATTGCTGACAACGAAAAACAAATTGCAACTGTTGATAGAGACTTGAACAAAGCAATCATAGAAAATGAGAAGCAGATTACTGAAATTGACAGTCAGATTAGCCAAGCTCAAGTCACTTTACAATATCAAGAACTGCGTGCTCCATCTGATGGAATTGTTTTCGACCTCAAAGCCAAGTCTCCCGGATTTGTTGCTAGTTCTAGTCAACCAGTGCTCAAAATTGTCCCTGATGAAGCTCTCACGGCTAAAGTTTTTCTCACCAATAAAGACATTGGTTTTGTGAGAAAAGGAATGAAAGTCAACATTAGAATTGACTCTTTCCCCTTTAGTGAGTTTGGCGATATTAAAGGTGAGTTAGTTTGGATTGGTTCTGATGCCTTGCCACCTGAACAAGTTCGTCCATATGAGAGTTTTCCTGCTAAAATACGCTTAGATAAACAATTTTTGCGTATTAACAATCAGGAATTACCTCTGCAATCAGGGATGTCAATAAGTGCAAATATTAAGGTACGTAATCGTACTGTCATGAGCATTTTCAGCAATTTGTTTACCAAGCAAGTTGATAGCCTCAAGTCGGTGAGGTAAGAGAGGATCACAATGCATACAAAAGTACTGCTGCGAGTACGAGAATTCCCCTATTTGGCAAGCTAGTAAGTAAGTCAACCAAATTAAACATAAGATTTCCGTAGGGTGCGTTACACTTCGTTAACGCACCCTACATTTTAGATTTTTATAGGTTGAACTATTTAGCAATATTTGTGACTCTTGCGATCAATCCACAAGCATTTTGTTTGATACTATTCCAATTAAAGATAAAACCTCCGTCAGCACAAAAGCGCAATCGCTTCTCGGAATGGATGACATCATGCACTTTTGAACCGTGGATAATAGATAAAGACCCGAGAGAAAACGCTCTGATAATATAGTCTTAACTAGGGAGACAGCACATATGGTGATGATTTCCACACAAGTGAGTGAGCTTGAACTGGAAGACTTTCAAGGCAAAGTCACCCAAAATGTTGTCCTCCCCAATGTGAGTTGGCAAACTTACAAAGCCCTATTGACTGACATGGGTGACCACCGTGCTGCCCGTCTGACCTATGATCAGGGAATCCTCCAAATTAAGATGCCATCCAAACTCCACGAAATTATTAATCGGCTGTTGGCAAGAATTGTCACAACTCTGACAGAAGAACTGGAATTAAATGTTATTGATTTGGGATCAACAACTCTAGACAGGGAGGATCTTGATAAAGGCGCAGAACCGGATACTTGTTTTTATATTCAGAACGCCAATCAACTCCAAGGACTCGATCCTGAAATTCCTAAAGATTTGCCGCCCGATCTGGTTATTGAAGTGGATATTACGAGTCCTTCTACCCACAGAATTGGAGTATACCTTGCCCTAGGCATTCCTGAAGTTTGGTGCTACACCAAAAAACAGGGATTAAAAATTTATCACCTGCAAATAGATGCGTCTCATCGAGACTATGTTGAATCAGAATTTAGCCTTGCTTTTCCCAAGGTATCTGCACAAGCGCTCAATCAATTTTTGCAACAGCGCCAAACTCAAAACGAAAATACTGTGATTCGTGCGCTTCGAGATTGGATTAAAAGTAACTAGTACAGAGCGGCGTAAATAGGGCAACCCTTCGGGAACGCCCGTCGCCTACGGAGGGAAACCCTCCTGCAGCGCTGGTTCACCATTTAAAATTCCTAAAAAGCCCGTTCCATAATACTTTTGACTTTTGACTTCCGCTTTGCGGTACTAGTGGTGAGGACTGCTGTTTCTGGATTTGTTTGAGTAGCTTTTGGGACTCGGCAGTCCTCTAGGTTTGCTTCAGTTGTTAAATATGTAACAAGCTAGCAAGTACTTGCGGTAACGGTAGTACAATGATGACTAACAAAGCCATTGCTAGCAATCCCGCTATATCACGCTTATTATCAAGTTCTGTGACATCATTCAAAGCAGGTTCATCAATCAATGGTAAGAACAATAAGATAAGTGCCCACGGAAAAAATTCTGGCTGTATCAAAGAAAGTAGCAGCAGTAACAAGCGAGAAATTTGACCAATAATCACTGCTGTTCTTTGTCCAAACATCGCATGGACTATGTGACCTCCATCCAGTTGTCCTACTGGCATTAAATTCAGTGCTGTTACAATTAATCCTAAAAAACCAGCGACTGCCACTGGATGCATATGAATAGCTGAGTTTGATGTTAGCTGACTTCCCAAAGCTAGCTTTGAAAGTAACGCCAGTAAAATTGAATATTGGGGATTGAGGGCATTTGTGTTGAGCAATCCTGTTTTTTCTGGCTGGGGAACTATGTCGGAATGAGCCAAACCCCATACCAGAAGTGGTAAGGTCATGATAAAGCCAGCAAGGGGTCCTGCGATACTGACGTCGAATAAAGCTTTGCGGTTGGGAATTGGACTACGCATTTGAATAAATGCACCGAAGGTTCCCAAGAAGAAAGGCATTGGGATAAAGTAAGGCAGGGTTGAACGAATTTTGTAGAATCGTGCCGTTAAGTAGTGACAAAGTTCGTGCGTACCCAGAATCGTTATCAAGGCTAAGGCATAAGGCAATCCCTTGAGAAGTTCGGCTGGGTTGGATGCAAGCATTGTAGAATTGACACCAGCAAATCGCACACCCACCAAGGTAGTCGTTACCAATGTCAGTGCTAGGAGTATGAGCGCTAATCCTGGTCGTGTTATCTTTTGTTGACCGCGACTGTTAGCTTTTGCCAATTGAGGATTAGGAACAAGCACAAAGAAAGGTTTATTAGTAAAACCTTCTTGAAAGATAATTAAAAAGCGATCGCCAAATTCTTTTTCAACATTTGCCTTAATCCGCTCGTAGGCGTTGTTTGGTGTCGTCCTCAATTGACCTCGACAGATGACTGCCTGGGGTCGATACTCAATGTTTTGAATGTAGTATACAGACCAGGGAAAACAATTTCTTAGCTGGGTTTCTTCCGTTGGCTCAATGGGACGCACTGGTGCTGGTTCTGCGATATTATGTATATCCGGTTGTAATTGTGGTACTTTTTGTGGTTCAGTATGAGTTCCCTTTAGCGAGCGACGCCCCCACTGAAACAATACCCAGTATAACAGAGGACAGATAATTAATGGCCAAATCATCAACGCTCTTGGCGGAGGTTGTTTTGCCCCGTATACTATTGTCCAAGTTGTCCATAGCAGTGCTGGTATCATGAGTACTAACCACAAGAGCCACACAGGCGTTCTGGTGATTTGAGCAACACTGCGCTGCACCATCAAATAAGTGATTAGTCCCAGTAGAAGAAGAAACCAAAAATTCATGTGACTTTCAGTTGTATTAATATGTTAAATCTTGCTTGTCGTCAAGCGCTTTGCAGCCCCAACCACAAGCATATGCCCCCAAAATTCAATTTTTATGACAACAGTCAACAGTCCTGGGAAATTTTGCGTTTCTACTTCAATTGTCCAACACTGTCACCTGATTTTCGACAACTCCTCATCTAACAGTTTTTCCCATGTGTTCCTTGCCTCAAGAGTCAAATAATTATACGGCAAAGCTACCACGAGCGGTCTTCTCTAACGAAGGTCTGATTTGTGAAAACCCCCGCTCGGATTTGGCGCTAAGTACAATTTTTGCATTTCCACCAAACAGAGACACATTAGGGGGGACTGCTTATTTTATTGTAAGAAACGAAGGCAATATTCTGATAGATTGTCCAGCTTGGGATCAAATTCATCAAGATTTTTTGCGATCGCATGGAGGAGTGCGCCACCTATTTCTGACTCATCGAGGCGCTATTGGCAAAACAGCAGAAATTCAGAAAACTTTCAATTGTGAAGTTTTGATTCAGGAGCAAGAAGCTTACCTATTACCAGGAGTAGATGTAACTACCTTTAATATAGATTTTACCTTAAATTCAACAGCGCAATTAATTTGGACACCTGGTCATTCTCCTGGCTCATCAAGTCTATACTACCAAGAGCGAGGCGGCGTACTATTTACCGGACGTCATATCCTTCCCAACCAGCAAGGTGAACCTGTACCCCTACGAAGGGCTAAAACTTTTCACTGGTTCCGACAAATCAAAAGTGTCAAGTTACTATTAGAGCGGTTCACGCCAGAAACACTACAATACATTTGCCCTGGCGCTAACACAGGCTTTCTCCGGGGAAAGCGTGTTATCGATAATGCTTATACGCGTTTGGCTTCTTTGGATTTAACGGCTTTAGGACAAGTACAACCCCTACTTTGAGAAAGATGGGGAGGGAAGGAAAGAGGAACAGTAGGAGGTATTGATATTTTCTCACACTCCCGCACTCCCTCATCTCCCCTAACCCACACTATGCTGCGCCTGCTACTACAGAGTTTTTCGCCAAAAATTTTATAGCTGCTTGATATTGAACATCTGCTTCTGTGCCAATTTGTTCGCGAGTGATTGGTTCAGAGGAAATCAATTTGTCTGGCTTTATACCTTGTTTATTGATATCACGGTGGTTGGGGGTTTCATACTTAGCAATAGTGACAGCTAAGCCAGAACCATCGGATAATTCAAATAAGGACTGGATTAAACCCTTGCCAAAGGTGGTTTCTCCTACTAAAGTCGCACGACCATTATCTTGCAACGCACCAGCAAGAATCTCGCTAGCACTGGCGCTTCCTTGATTGACCAAAACCACTAGTGGATCACGAGTCATGGCTGGGCCAAATGCTTCAAAGCTCCCCTGAGTGCCTTGACGATTCACTGTGTAAACAATGGTACCAGATTCTAACCACAAGCGGGCAATCTCAACTCCAGCTTGTAATAGTCCGCCTGGGTTATTTCGCAAATCGAGAATGTAGGCATCAGCCCCTTTTTTTTCTAAACTGGAAATGGCATGTGCTAACTCCATAGGAGCGTTAGCATTAAATTGTGTGAGGCGAAGATAGCCGATAGACTTTCCTTGAGGGAAAGAGCGTAATTCTGCTACGACTGGGTTGAGTGCAATGCGATCGCGCACCAGTTGAACTTGCCATTCTTCCTTGTCTCGTTGCATGAACAAAGTGACAGAACTACCAATCGCTCCCCGCATTTTGGCTGCAGCTTCGTCAAGGGTAAGTTTTTCTGTGGAGATACCCTCAATTTTTAAGATGCGATCGCGCGGTCTAATTCCGGCTTTTTCTGCTGGTGAACCTGCTATGGGGGCTACAACCTCTAATAAACCCGTCTCGGCATTGAGAGCGATTTGCAATCCAACTCCTGTGAGTTCCCCAGAAGTATTGACCTGTAGACTGCGGTACTGTTCTGGATTTAAAAAACGGGTAAAAGGGTCGTCAAGACTCTGGAGCATGTTTTGAATTGCTGAATAAGCAGATTGGTCATCTTTGAGCGGCTTTGCCAGAGCCTTTTGCCGTACCGACGCCCAGTTTTGATGATTAAATGTTTCATCCAAATATGTCCGATTAACAATTCTCCACACTTGTGCTACTAGCTTTTGTTCGTCGCTCAAAGCTGAGGCAGGTTGACAAAAACCGCAAAAACCTACCCAAAACGCTAATAACAGGGATAATCCCGCCCGAAAAACTTTCTTCTGCATGAATCCCATTTTTACTTCCACTTTCAACCCAAATTGCCAGAGTTTGCCTAAGCGTCTTTACTTTTTGATGAAATCTGTCTCTCGACTATGTTACTTTTTTTATAGAAGTGGTGCATTGCTCTCATCTAATTGTTCAGTCAAGATCAAAATTAAAGAGCGCACATTCTACTTCCAAAAAGATAAAATCGACATTGTGTCCACCACCACTGTGTGTTTGACGCCAAAGAGAACGCAATACATACCCTCTTTTCAGAGTGTAAAGTTTTTTTTAAACTTTTAACATTCTGACTGCTCAAAAAGAAACGAGCAAATGCCTGTTTAACTAAAATCCCAAAGCTGAAACAATTTGGGAAGTTTATCAACCGCGAATCGATTTTTAGGAACCTGAGCTTGTATGGCTAATGTTTACGACTGGTTTGAGGAGCGCTTGGAGATTCAAGCGCTTGCTGAGGACGTCACCAGCAAGTATGTCCCTCCTCACGTCAATATCTTCTACTGCTTGGGTGGAATCACTCTGACGTGCTTTCTTATCCAGTTCGCGACTGGATTTGCCATGACATTCTACTACAGACCAACTGTTGCTGAAGCTTATTCTTCGGTGCAGCACATCATGAATGATGTGAACTTTGGCTGGCTCATTCGTTCCATCCACCGCTGGTCTGCCAGTATGATGGTGCTGATGATGATTTTGCACGTTTTCCGGATTTACCTGACGGGTGGGTTTAAAAAGCCCCGCGAATTGACTTGGGTGAGTGGTGTGATTCTAGCTGTGATCACAGTTTCTTTTGGTGTGACTGGCTATTCATTGCCTTGGGACCAAGTTGGCTACTGGGCGGTGAAAATTGTAAGTGGTGTACCAGAAGCAATTCCCGTGGTCGGTACCCTGATGGCTGACTTACTACGTGGCGGCTCCAGCGTTGGTCAAGCGACACTGACTCGTTACTACAGCGCACACACCTTTGTGCTGCCTTGGCTAATTGCCGTCTTCATGCTATTCCACTTCTTGATGATTCGTAAACAAGGGATTTCCGGCCCATTGTAATCGCAAGTTGTGAACGGTTGGGCATAAACTGTTAGTTTCAAGATCGAGTCATTTGTTCTAAACTTATGGAAAGTTAAAGGCTAAACATAACAGGTAGAAGAGCACTTCACTCGCATCTTAAGCTAAAAGTTAATGCCCACACTTATTATGGTTTTGACAAAAGCTTGAAATTAATTTCAGCAGGAGAGCACATTAAAAAATGGCGACACAGAAAAAACCTGACCTGAGCGATCCAAAGTTAAGAGCCAAACTAGCAAAAGGCATGGGTCACAATTACTACGGCGAACCAGCTTGGCCTAATGACCTGCTGTACGTCTTCCCAATTGTGATTATGGGGTCTTTTGCTTGTATCGTGGCTTTATCTGTATTAGATCCTGCCATGAATGGGGAACCAGCGAATCCCTTCGCTACACCGCTGGAAATTCTACCAGAGTGGTATCTTTATCCCGTATTTCAGATTTTGCGTTCAGTTCCTAACAAGCTCTTAGGGGTGGTACTGATGGGTTCGGTACCTCTAGGACTGATGCTCGTTCCCTTTATTGAGAACGTGAATAAGTTTCAAAACCCCTTCCGCCGTCCAGTAGCAACTACGGTATTCTTATTTGGTACCTTGGTGACTTTATGGTTGGGAATTGGTGCAACTTTCCCAATAGATAAGTCCTTTACCTTTGGACTGTTCTAAATTAGTTACCTAAAAAAATACGGGCATTGCATTAGCTACCAAGTTTGAGGTTCGATATCCAACCTCAAACTTTCTTCAAATAGGTGAACCTGCACTGGCGAGAGAAACCAGGGGCTCGGCTTCAGTTTTGTCAAAAAATACGCTAAAATAGATTGCGTCACTAAAAAGGTGGAAACCTACGCGTTGATTGCAGCATAGGAACCCAACACTCTAATTAATAAAGAAATAATACTCAGCCGACTTGGGCACCATGTGGTGTGCTGGGAACCAAAGCAGTTGGGATATAAGAGGCGAAATCTTCTTAAAATCCCCGGTCATGATAGCGATAAAGCGTCCACACAAAGTTCTTTGAAAATCTTTGTTTCTGGAAAAGTACAAGGTGTGCTTTTCTTGATAAATAAACAGGCGTTAACTTTCATTAACCAGGTTGCATTTCGGATTTAAATTTTGTATGGACACTATATTGCAGAATATAAAATCTGTAGTATACAAAAGGTACAAACATTTTTCACTCACTTATCATAAGTCAAGGTCAATGCTAAGCATCGTGCAGCAAGACCATCTGACGGTGAAGAGCGAACTGAAGCTTCTAAATCAGGTGCAACAATGGTTTGAACGATTTTGTCTACAACACTTGTTTCAACTTGGTTGGTCAGAAAGTCAACTCTATCGCCTCAACCTAGCATTAGCAGAAGGCTTTACCAACGCCGTACGTCACGCTCATCATGCTTTACCTCCGGAAACAGCCATAGAAATTGATGTTTCTTTATGGATGGATCGGTTGGAGATGAGAATCTGGGATTATGGAAAACCTTTCAATCCTGATGCGCTTGAAGAACCAGAGCCAGGTACACTTCAAGTAGGAGGATATGGATGGTTTCTTCTGCGGCGTTTGGCTGACCACGTTGTCTATGAACGTGGTGCAGATGGGAGAAATTGCTTGCTCATCGTCAAGTATGGTTTACAGGGGCAGTCGTAAGAGTTTTCAATGAAATTGACTACAAAATAGTAGTTTGAGAAAGTTAATCTCGAAGCAAAGTAGTCAATTATGGATAAATTTCTCACAGAAAAACGTATAGATTTCAGTCAAAATTCCAACACTAAAGTAAATCAAGTCTTCGTGTTCCTAGAAGTTTTTGAGGGAGAAGGCGGAATTCAATCATATGTAAAGGATATTTTTCGAGCCTACCTAGCACTTGACGAACCTTTCTATGCAGAAGTATTTTTACTCAGAGATAGTCATAGCTGCTCAAATCCTTTTGAGTCAGAACGTTTAAAATTTCATTACTTCAAATCCCAGTCTCCTCAACTGGGACGAATCAGAATCACTCTAGCATTACTTTCCCATCTGTTGCGCCACCGACCAAGTCACGTTTTCTGCGGTCATGTAAACCTTGCCCCCTTAGTTGGTTTGTTGTGTCAACCTTTGGGAATACCTTACACAGTTATGACTCATGGTAAAGAAGTTTGGGAGGCGTTACCAACCCTTACGAAGTTTAGTTTGCAAAAAGCAGCGCACATTTGGACAGTAAGTCGTTACACTCGTCAAGTAGCGTGTGCTGTCAATAACCTTGACCCTAACAAAGTCAAACTATTACCTTGTGCTGTGAATGGTAATAACTTTACTCCAGGAACAAAATCGACAGCGTTGTTAGAACGCTATGATTTGACAGGAGCAAAAGTACTGATGACCGTGGCGCGACTGTGGTCTGGTGATATTTATAAAGGTGTAGATGTCACAATTAAAGCGCTACCACAAATAGCTGAGGTTTTCCCTGAGGTAAAATATTTGGTTATTGGTCGTGGCGATGATCAACCTCGATTAGCCAAACTTGCTCAAGATTTAGGGGTTGGCAATCGCATTATCTTTGCTGGGTTCGTTCCCACACAAGAATTAGTAGAACACTACCGTCTTGCTGATGCTTACGTAATGCCCTCTGCTGAAGGTTTTGGCATTGTCTACCTAGAAGCGATGGCTTGTGGTGTCCCCGTGTTGTCCGGTGATGCAGATGGGTCAGCCGAGCCGTTGCAGGATGGTACACTGGGATGGCGAGTGCCACACCGGGAACCAAATGCAGTGGCACAAGCTTGTATAGAAATACTCAAAGGAGATGACCAACGTTGTGATGGACGATGGTTGCGAGAACAGGCGATCGCTCTATTTGGTATCCATACTTTTGCGCTGCGCTTAAAAGAACAGCTTTTGTCTTCCCTCAAGAATTCATAGTCACCAGAAGGCGACTTCGGTTGCCCCGTTCGTTCTAGAGCGGGGAGGAATTGTCGCCTTGTCGCCTTAGTCATTAGTTATTGGTCATTAGTCATTAGTATGATTAAATACGAAAAATCATGTAGCGCAGCGGTTCCTCTTAGGAACTAAAACTACTAAGACTCGCGACTAAGGACTAATGAGTTCGATTTCCCCCCGGCTTTTTATGAAATTAAACGGAGTGAAAATTTCATAGCCGGGGGATGAGTTAACCATTGCATCTTTGTTGAGTTTTGTGACTGATTTATATTAAGAATGAATAAGTGACTATTGACTTTTTAGCTTGAATGGAATTTTGTGCCGACGTTGTGCTTGTGACTGTATGCAAAGCATGACTAGGACTGTGTCAATAAAATCGCTATCCTAGAGGGAGAGCAAGAGACATTTAAAAAATGAGCCTTAAAACGTTTCAGCTTAATCTATCTAATTTACGCCCTTGGCTCACCTTGCTAGCAATTACATGGTTGCTGGCGTCATTAGGCTTGGGCTGGTTGGTTAACTCCTTGCTGATTATTATTGGGCTATTGTTGTTGGCACCCATTCTCATTTTTTTTGGGTTTCGCTTCTGGCTGCAATACAATTTGGTCACTGATCAATGTCCCGTTTGTAGATACCAATTTACGGGTTTAAAGCACTCTCAGTTGCAGTGTCCTAATTGTGGGGAACAGTTGATGGTGCAACAGGGACATTTTCAGCGCTTGACTCCAGAAGGCACAATTGATGTGACAGCAGTTGAAGTACCGAGTAAATCACTTGGTGATTAGCAGTTTTCAATTGGGTAAAACACAAAGCCTTGCTGTGAGGGCACAGAGTATTACTTTGTGCCCTTAGCACCTAAAATTCCTGGGAATACGCCTGCGGGACGTTACGCGAACAGCCCAATCAGAAGTCAATGCTATTGAGTTGCATATAACTTAACAACCAATTTGCCGCTGTTGCCCTCCGTGTTTGCCGAGGTCCAAATTCACCAATTTTATAACCTTTGAAACCCAGTTTTTCTTTCAATGACTGTTTGTTCTCTTGAGGAATAGAACGAGTCAGCTTGACAGTTGCGGGGCGACTATCGATAAAATCTGGTGGTTGTGGGTACTCATCCCGCCATTCTGGTGCGACTTGGTGAGTATCCCACTCTTCTGTTGAGGAGTCATAGCGATACCCCAAGCAATGCCATACCAATTGGTTGACTGTAGCATCATCAATGTGCTCATTCAGAATTGCCCAAATAGTTTCTGTTGTCAGTGGTGGCAAGTTAGACATACACAAGTTAGTTGGAATTCAAAATTTTCTGGTGGATCATAAACAAGGTAAACTGAAAATAGTAAAGACTTGACCAGTTAATGCAGAATACCACACCGCACCCAAAGCAAGTCCGCGCTCATGTATTCATATCTGGAAGAGTTCAAGGAGTAGGGTATCGCTACTCCACCGTGGATACAGCTATCCAACTTGGATTGACAGGTTGGGTACGAAATCTCCCAGATGGTCGCGTGGAAGCAGTGTTTGAAGGTAGTCAAACGGTTGTAGGACAAATGATTCGTTGGTGTTACCAAGGACCACCCGCTGCTATGGTTCAAAAAGTTTTAATAGAATACGAAGAACCAGAAAATTTACGGGGATTTGAAGTTAGGCGTTTTGAAAAGTCTGAGCTGGGTCAATGACCAGCATGGCTGTTGTTTGAGTGTAGGCAATAAGGAGACAACTGAGTGAGATAGGAAAATATCCAGTATGGAAAGATATCTGGATATGATTCAAAAATACTGCTACTTTTGTTTGTAGCCTAGTTTATTACAGGTAACTTATTGTTAAGGCAGGGGGCAGGGAGTACCCGAGCAGGGAGAGTAAGAGTTTGAGCCTTATTTACTTTTCTTCACACAGTTTAGTTTTATTGCACCGACTTACTTAGATTTGCACAAAAGTGTTCCCTATTACCAATATTGTATACGCATCAAATCAATTAAGAAGATCTAATCAACCCAAAAAAGTTTGTGATAGTAACTCTACATTTAAACCGACGATGACAATTGCAACTCCCCAGGCTAAAAATTTGAGCCATAGTGGATTCACAAACTCACCCATTAAGCGGCGGTTACTCGTAAACATTACCAATGGAATCACAGCAAACGGTAACTGTAAGCTGAGGATGACTTGACTAAGAACTATGAGGCTGCTTGTACTATTTTCCCCAAAGATAAGAATTGTAATCAACGCTGGAACAATAGCAAGCAGACGGGTTACTAAACGGCGTAGCCAAGAAGGAAACTTAAATTGTAAAAATCCTTCCATGACAATCTGCCCAGCCAAAGTAGCAGTCAGCGTTGAACTTTGTCCAGAAGCAAGTAAGGCGATGCCAAATATGGCACTAGCAGCACTCACTCCTAATAATGGGGAAAGCAGTTTATAAGCCTCCTGAATTTCTCCTACATTTTGATTTCCAGAAAAATGAAACGTTGCGGCAGACACAATTAAAATTGCTGAGTTAATAAACAGTGCCAACGATAAAGCTACTGTTGAATCAATTGTGCCAAATCTAATTGCTTCCCATTGCTTTTGAACCGTTGGTTGCCAATCGCGTGTTTGCACAATAGAAGAGTGTAAATATAAGTTATGAGGCATCACCGTTGCCCCTAAAATACCAATAGCGATGTAAAGCATTTCTGAGTTCTGTAAAATTTCTCGGTTGGGCAGATATCCCAACAAAACTCCTCTCAAATCAGGTCGAGAAAAAAAAGTTTCTGCTATGAAACAGATGCCTACAGTTGCTACCAGCATAATCACCAAAGCTTCTACATAACGAAAGCCTTTTCCTTGCAGGAATAACAACACAAGCACATCAAGGGCAGTGATACAAACTCCCCAAACTAAAGGAATACCAAACAAAAGTTGCAGTGCGATCGCACTTCCAAGTAGTTCCGCCAAGTCACACGCCGCAATACCAATCTCACACAGAACCCATAAACAAAAGCTGATCCGTGGACTGAAATAGTCTCGACAAGCCTGCGCCAAATCTCGCCCCGTAGCAACACCCAAACGTACACATAGCGATTGCAACAATATTGCCATGAGGTTTGACAGCAAAATCACTGTCAACAAAGTGTAACCAAACTTTGACCCCCCAGCAATGTCAGTCGCCCAATTACCTGGATCGATGTAGCCGACTGACACCAAATACCCTGGTCCTCCATAGGCAAGCATTTTGCGCCAAAAGCTACTGCTGTTTGGAATTTTGATACTGCGGTGAACCTCGCTAAGGCTGGGCCTGTGTTTTTCGCTCATCAGGAGTTTCTCGATTTGAAATTTTCATATTCTTCTCATAATGTCAGAAAATCTCACCAGGATGTCATTTCCAAAAGATAGAATAAGTCACAATTGTTGTGTTTTCGTATACTCTTGCCAATACACAAACTTGAGACAAGTTATAATTTGTAAACAATCTTAACAATTAGCTAGGGTGTTCTCAATTGAAAGAAATACTCAAGTCCTTACTTTACTTCATCTGGGCTGGCTTCTTTGAGATTGGTGGCGGCTATCTCGTCTGGCAATGGTTAAAAGAAGGAAAACCTGTCTGGTGGGGCATTGCAGGAGTTATTGGGTTAGCTTTATACGGTATGCTCGCGACTCTCCAGCCTGCGAACTTTGGTAGAGTGTATGCTGCCTACGGCGGCGTGTTTATTGCAATGGCAATGCTTTGGGGTTGGAAGGTTGATGGAGTGACTCCAGACCGTTACGATATGGTGGGAGTTTGTTTAGCATTACTGAGTGTACTGATTATCATGTATACACCCAGAGGATAGAAAAAAGGAGGATAGAAAAAAAGAATTATGGCAACAAATCCTATCCTAAATCGTCTTCTGATAGGTGTTTCGCCTTCTCTTAAAGAAATATTAGCACTAAACTTGCTGTTACGCTTGCAAATGTTCTTCTACAGATTGATACAGGTTAACAATATGACTGTCAGCCAATCTGTAATAGACGTTGCGACCTTCTCGCCGATACCTAACTAAACGCATAGCTTTCAATAATTTTAGTTGATGGCAAACGGCGGATTCCGTCATTTTCATCAATGCGGCTAAATCGCAAACACACAACTCTTGGGAAGCCAAAGCAGATAGGAGGCGTAGACGGTTCGTATCTGCTAACACCGCAAAGAGTTCTGCTATCTGCTGTGCTTTTTCTGTTGGCAAGATTTGCCCTGCCGAGGAGCGTACATTATCTAGATGTACTACGTGAGCATCACACTTTGGTGCCTCAGAATTAGTGAGATTATCCAAGTCTTGCTTTGTCTTGCGCTTGTTCATGATGATTTTTCGGGAGTGTGGAAACCGTGTGTCTTGAGACCACGGAGGAAACACGACACGGCGAATTTATTCGCCTTCATACCGCCTTGGGGTTACCTGGAACCGTGTTGTTTTGCATTCAACTTTCGTTCGGGCAGTTACGAACTGATACCTATAACCCCTTCGGGTTCGCCAGATACCTACGGAGGGAGACCCTCCTTCAGTACTGGACTCACCTGTACGCATATGATTTTGCTCCGTAGAGCCTTCCCTTTCGGGAGTAAAGTTAGCCTTGGCAATGTTATTCATCGGCACATCCAAAAGACACTGGCTTTAAACCCTTACGCATGTTTAATCTTTTGGTACTAGAGCAAAGAACTGGCTTCGCATTCCTTGGTAGGTGTTTTAGCTCTTGTGAATAACGTAGTACCGAAGTACTCAGCCGGGTAAGCTGGGCTTCAGTTAAACCGAAGTTTTGGGCTGAAGCCTCGTGTCTTTAGACCGAGGTTGCTTACAGTCTCCTTAGTAGAAAATGGTTCTCAATTTCAATAGTACCTAAAAGAATAACCTTTGTACAATTTAATAATTATTCAATTGTTGTATTAGAATATTGGCAGTTAACTTTCTAGTCCTTTCTCTTTAGCTGCCATGACTCAAACCCCTTCCCTCAAGACTGAGCTTTTACAAGTTAATGGCATGGACTGTGGAAGCTGTGCTAAGACCATTGAAGCCAGCTTGCTTTCATTACGCGGTGTAACCGAAGCAACTGTTAGCTTTGCAACTGCAAAAGTCAAAGTTTCCTATGACACTAAGCTTTTAAGCGAAACTGAAATTAGAAATCGCATAACTGCTTTGGGTTATACGGTTAAACTGAGTGGTGAAGCAAAGCCGCATAATCACACCCACTGCTGTGACAGCGACCACACCCATGTTGAGGTAGCACCTGCTAAAAAGCTACAGGCACAAATCGGGGGGATGGATTGTGGCAGCTGTGCCAAAACAGTTGAAGTTGGCTTGCAGCAAATAACAGGCGTTTTGGAGGCATCGGTCAGCTTTGCTACGGGAAGAATGCAAGTATCTTATAATCCGCAACTCCTTAGCGAGACGACAATTTATGACCAGGTTAGAGCTTTAGGTTATACAGTTGAGCACAGTCGTGAGGTAAAGCCGCACCATGACTCTCATTCCTGTTCTGATGACCACGAACACGTTGAAGTGGCTTCAGTTAAAAAGCTACAAGTGAAAGTAAACGGAATGGATTGCGGCAGTTGTGCTAAGACGATTGAGGTCGGCTTGCAGCAAATGGCAGGGGTAACAGATGTATCGGTTAACTTTGCCACTGAACGATTGCAACTATCCTACGACCCGCAACTAATAAGTGAAGCAGCAATCTATGACCGAATTAAAGGTCTGGGATATACGACTGAGCAGAGTCTTGAGGCAAGTGAGCGCCATAACACCCACGACGATTGCGATGACCATAATTATGACCATAACCACGCTCATCCAGTCGCCAAACCGACTCAAAAACGCGATCCAGGAGGCTGGAAATTCTGGATTGCTAACCGTCGAGGACAGAGCGTAATTTTAGCGGGAGTAGGGTTAATCCTGGGCTTACTGGCGCAACATTTAGCGCTTCCCGTCTGGATAGCACGAGGTTTTTATGGCATTGGCATCGTCATTGCAGGCTATCCTATTGCACGGGCTGGTTTGTTTGAGTTGCGCTTGCGCCGCGCCGATATGAATCTGCTGATGACGATTTCAGTTATTGGGGCAGTGATTTTAGGGGACTGGTTTGAAGGAACACTCGTCCTGTTTTTGTTCTCTTTAGGTACAACGCTGCAAGTTTTTACCTTTGGTCGTACGCGCAATGCTATCAGCGCCTTGATGGATTTGACTCCACCGACTGCTACAGTTAAGCGGGAAAATCAGGAGGTGACAGTACCTGTTGAAAATGTTCAAGTTGGTGAAATTTTGACGATTCGACCAGGACAGCGCGTGGCGTTGGATGGCATAGTCGTTTCTGGTACAAGCGCTATTGACCAATCCCCGATTACAGGGGAGTCAATCCCAGAAGATAAAGAAAGAGGCGATACGGTTTATGCAGGGACGTTGAATCAATCAGGTTTTTTAGAAGTTCAAGTCACTCATACATCTAATGATACGACCGTTGCCAAAATTATTCATTTGGTAGAAGAAGCCCAAGGAAGCCGTGCTCCCACGCAGCAGTGGGTGGATCGGTTTGCAGAGGTTTACACCCCGATTGTGATTTTGATCGCGATCGCCATTGCTGTCATTCCACCTTTGGCATTTGCTCAATCTTTTAACGTTTGGCTCTATCGAGCGCTGGTGATGCTCGTAATTGCCTGTCCCTGTGCTTTAGTAATTTCCACTCCTGTTTCGATTGTCAGCGCTATTGGTGCTGCAAGCCGACAGGGGGTATTATTCAAAGGAGGTAATGCACTGGAAACAGCCGGACGTCTGACTAGCCTTGCCTTTGATAAAACTGGCACCCTTACGCAAGGTTTACCCGTTGTACAAAAGGTTTATGACCTTGGGAAGGTAAGTACAAATGTGGTGTTACAGATTGCAGCTTCACTTGAGCAACTCTCAGAACATCCATTAGCAAAGGCAATTGTAGCAAACCCTCGCTTAGAAGGAATAGAGTTAGAAACACCTGTTAACTTCACAGCCTTACCTGGTAAAGGGATTCAGGCAAGCTTTGGTGAAGTTTTATACTTTGTTGGCAATCGACGGTTATTCACAGACTCTGGTATTCGCTTGTCTGGTGAAGCTGAATCTCTATTGACTGAAATTGAACAACTCGGTCAAACCCCGGTGCTGATAGGGACGACTCAAGGATTATTAGGAGCGATCGCGCTCTCGGATGGACTGCGGTTAGAAGCAACGGAGGCGGTGCGACAGCTCAAGCGCTTTGGGCTAAAGCACTTAGTGATGCTGACGGGCGATCGCTCAACAGTTGCTCAACAAATTGCCCAAGAGGTTGGTATTTCAGATTATCGGGCAGAATTATTACCAGAAGATAAACTCCAAGCAATTCAACAACTGCGCCGTTCTGGGGTGGTTGGTATGGTTGGGGATGGTATTAACGATGCCCCAGCCTTGGCTGCTGCGGATATTAGCTTTGCTGTGGGTGGAATTGATATTGCCCTAGAGACAGCAGATGTTGTACTAGTTGGTAGTGACTTGAGACGGCTTGCCTATGCAGTAGAACTCAGTCGCCGCACCGTGTCTGTGATTCAACAGAATGTGGTTTTTTCTTTGGTAACAAAAGGTTTGTTTCTGCTGTTGGGAACATTTGGGTTTGTTGGGTTAGCGATCGCCGTCTTAGCAGATACAGGAACTTCGTTGCTGGTGACGGCAAATGGAATGCGCTTATTTAGAACAAAGACTTTATCTTGACGCTCCCACAGGCTTTGCCCGTGGGATTATTGGCTTATGGACGTGCCCTGAATTTGCCTATCGTTGCGGCAGTTCATAAACCAAATATGCGTTCAATTGAACCAAACACCGAGTTTAGGTTACACAAATTCAGAGGGCTTCATCTCCACACGCTTGTGCACTGAACGCGTGGGAACCTTTAAGGGCGTACTGGTTCCCAAGCGTTGAACGACTTGTTGACACTCATGTATCTGAACTCACAACTCAGGACTGATAAACTTAAAACGATGAGCCTTTGTGCTTCAAAAACTCCTTTTCTTCTGGAGTTGAGATTCTTCCCAAAATCTTATTGCGATGAGGAAAGCGCCCAAAACGCTGTATCACTTGCATATGGCGCACTGCATAATCAATCGAACTCACACTATCACCATCGTCACCCAATTGGTGAAACAGTCGTACTGCTTGACTCTGATGCTCCAGATTTTCGCTATGTTCAAAAGGCAAGTAAATAAACCAGCGTTGTACGGGTAGCAACTTGTGATCATATCCTTTTGCAACAGCGTGCTGAGCGACTGAGAGTGCTTCCCAGTCAGTAGCAAAGGCTTCGGGAGTATCACGAAAAACATTTCTGGGAAACTGATCCAACAGCAAAATTAATGCTAAACAACTGTCAGGAAAATCTATCCAGTCGTCTAGGTATCCTGCTGCCGCTTTTTGGTAATCTATGAGAAACCGGATTCGCAATTGTTCATCAAACTCTGGTTTTTTACTGAACCAGAAAGACTTTGGTTTAGCGTAGTCTGGTGAACCAGGACTACCAAACCAAAAGTCTAAAATTTCTTTTGCCTGTGACATCTTTTACTGACCCTTACAAAGAACTTGTCGCATTTTACGCATATTCGCAGGCAATTCAAAGTTCATGGCTTGCTGAATGAAAATTGATGGTATGGGAATGGTAGGCGTTGCTTGCACAGTATAGCTTAGTAAAGTCCCGTCACCACAATCTTTTAGGTCTAAATTGGCTGTAAAATCGTGAAAATTCCCTTTTTGCAGCCTAAATTGTATGTGCTGCCCAAATTCTTCCACGACATCAAGGTAAATTTCTACTTGAGCAGTGAAAAAGAAAAATGTCTTTTGTGCCGATTGATACAAACGTTTCATCTCACCAGACTGCAAAACTTCGCTTTTGATTACATCCGGAAAATATTGTACCCAACGCGGGTAATCTGTTAACTGTTGCCAGACATTTGATCGCACTAAAGGCAAATACATCCAAGCGGTGACAGCACCACCCCAAGCTGTGTGCGATCGCGTTTGCACCAGAATTTCACCTTGCATCAGTAATCTTTGTTTATCTTGAGTCCAAGGCATACTTGAATCTGTAGGAACCGAATCTGAGGTAAAGGACGCAGACATACTTTTTTCAGTCACTCCTTAACACATCAACGTCATAAGTTTAAGCTGGTGAACATCTAACTTGGTATACAGTCCAAGTCATTAATTCTAGCTCCAGTAAAATATGAGAGTTTTCCGGAAACAGTCATGCTCTAGTCATTATTACCAAAACTTCACGCTTATCATATGTCAGGTTTATCACTAATATCAAAATATTGTGTTTTCTGACAGCATACAATGACAATTTTATTCACAAAATAGCGAATTTGGGGGTTTTTCAGTAAAAATACTTACGATTGCGAGTAAAGATCAGGAACTTCTTGTAGAGTAGGGAACGCTTAACAGGGAGCAGGGAGCAGGCGTGTGAAAGTCTGGTGCTGTCCGTATTTTCTAATTAGTTGACGTCCTAATCTACCTGGCAACTGCTATACAGTAGATTTTTATAGAATTGCTTCAGAATATAATGATCGCTTTAACTGCATCCACCTCTGGTCTGATTTTTCTTTGCAGCTTTCAGATTTAGTGACTACGATTGTTACTACATATAAAATGCAGTGATTGTTGAGTTTAAGGGAAATAAGATGAGTTCGTCTAAATTAAATCGTAAATTAAACCAGGGTTTTGGGGCTTTTCTCGGTATTGCGATCGCTGTTTGGGTTCTGCGGGGTTTTGGTATTCTCACTTTTCTTCCAGGAGGATTGATTTGGCTGTTGCTGCTTGCGGCGATCGCTATGGCTATTCTCAGTCACGTGCAAAAAACTTGGTGGCGTTACTAAAACAACAATCCATCGTATTTGCCTCAAGAGTACTGCGCCCATAACGCGCGTTTGGGCGTAGGGGACTCGCTAGCTCTGCTTTTAACTTTGAACTCCCCGCAGGGGCAGAGGTTCCCCCTACACCCTTACACCCTTACACCCTTACACCCCTGTTGACACTCCTACACTCTCCTCACGGGTGAGTGTAACTTACGGTAACCAAAATTCCGGCAAAATAGATTTACCAATTTGACGCGCAGTTTTGTTAACAGTTCTTGCCAATTGAATGTGTGGCTCATCCGCTTGCACAGGTAGAATATTGGCTGGTGCACCTTTTCCAAAATAGGAAATCACTAAATTTGCTGCTTCTAAACCTGTGACGTAAGCCTTTTCTTGCGACCAAGAACCGTGGCGGTTTACAATCCAATCACCACTCATAAAAACATTTTTAAAACTTGTTTTCCCTGGTAACATATAACGATAACTACCAGGAGCAAAGTGAGATACTGCCTGCGGTAGACGAATCACGCTGCTATCAATAACTTTGGCTTGACGAAATTCGGGCACACAATTTGCTAAGTAACGGTGAACTATCGGAATAATTTCGTCATCTTCTAAAGAAAGAAATTGATTAGCATGATAAAAATCAGCTTCAACAACTGTACCAGGTTCGTGACGGTACTCATCATGCAACGCATTCAAATCAAAAAATGTCCAACCCGTTGTTCTATCAAAACCAAAGCAAGCATTAGAAGGACGTTTAATAGAAATCTTACGGTCAAACCATAGCCGAGTTGCTAAAACATCAATCGCTCCTAGATTGCTGAGATTGCGAAATTCATCACGTTTTTGTAAACTGGGGCTATTTGATAAAATCTTTTTCATCCCAGTGATACCAACAGCAAAAACGACTGCATCAGCATCAAAGACTTCATCATTGCAAACAACTCCTGTGACTTGATTATTGCCATCAACAATTAAGTCACTGACTCGACGATTTGCTAATACTTTTGCCCCAGATTTTTCAATCCGTTCTACCCAAGGGCGGAAGATTTGTTCTCCTACGGTTCCCCGGCACCAAACCACATCAAAATCTGGTTGATGTGCCAAGATAAAATAGTAAAGCATTCCTATAGCTGCTGCAGCCGAACACTGTTCTCCAGGAGCAAACAAGCCCACCAATAACATTGGTTCAAAAGATTCGTGGTAGAGTCGTGCAGAAACACCAAAATCTTTAAACAATTCACGGGCAGTGATAAAATCATAACGCCGCCAAGCTTCATCAGAATTATCAAAATCAATAATCGCGTAAAGCAAAGGCAGAGCACTGATGCGATCAACGAGTGGCAAACGTTTAAACTGTGTATAAAGGAAAGTTCCTAGAGGAGTGGGGAGTTGCGGTAAGTCCTGAAAAATGGGTGATTCAACTTCTAACCCTGCTGGAGAATATTGCGATGAACGAGTCCAACTTGTAAAGGGACTAATTCCCAGTTCATTCATCAAAGAAAAGATATTTCTGTAAGGATACCAGAAGCCATGAATACCCGCTTCTACAGAACGTCCTGCAGATGTTTTCCAACCCGCAACCAATCCACCAGGATAAGAACCAGCCTCTAATAGTGTCACCTGGTACCCTTGTTTTGCTAGGTAATCAGTTGCGCCTAAACCCGCCCAACCAGCACCAACAACGACTACTCGCTTGTCTTGTGATACTTTTGACATATTAGCCTCCGATTTTTCTCCCACCATCAAATCTAAAACATCTGGTGGACATACTATTTAACCATAAAGGCAACGAGAGATAAATAAAATTGTGTTCTGGTGTCGGAACTTTCGAGTTACGAACCCTAATAAGTTCGTAGTGAGACCTTTAGTCTTCTTTACCGACAAAGCAAGGACTGATGTTGTTTCTCAAACACTCATCGGCGAGATGTAGATACTCGTCGGCGAGTCTTAAACACTCATCACCCAAGTGGTTGAATCGCTACGAAATCATCCCGTTGATACTAAATTAATCGCCATTCACGAGCATCAATAAATTGGGATAAATGGCTTACATTTGTTGTAGCAACTATAACCTCATTTCTTTCTGATGCAACCAATATAGCCTGAGCCGCTAAAATCACTTCCCCATCAAGTGCTTTGGGATCTGCTGTTGGTTTGCCAACACGTCTTGCTTGTGCCGACAACTGAGCTGCCAAAAGAATCGCTTCTGTGGTAATGGGAAGATAGGTAATCGCAGCTTTAATTTGGTCAAGACGCCTGATACCAGCTACTTTACCAGCCCTTAGCAACTCACGCCGCACCTCATAATCTGCAATTTCAGGTAATACCACTTCGTACCCTTTGAGAGGCAAAGTATCTAGCCAAACTTTGCACTCTTGACACTCAGCAGAAATCGTTTTAGGATTTGTCACCATTCCCAATGGACTACTATCTAACATGATCATCCTACTCATGGGAACAGTGGACGATTAGAAAGACGGTCTTCATCAAGTGCTTGACGTAGATATTCCCAAGTTTCTGTTTGTTCTTGTTCATCCCCCTCCTCTATCCATTCTTTAGTCAGTTTGCTCAGGGCTTTATGCTGTTGGATTAATCGGTCGTTTTCGGGAATTTCTTGTTCAGAAGTCTCTGATAATCCTGGTTTTAAAATTACACTTTCACGAAATAAACGGATTATCTGAAGTAAATTAGACCAGTATTCTCTGGGAGTTTGTTGAATTTCTTGCAGTAATTCTGTTATCGATACTTCGGAAAAACTATTCTCTCTATTATTTTGAGACTCATTAGTCACTATACTTTGTTCAGACATGATGACTTTTTTGGTAATTTATCTTAAAATTTTAGCAATAAAATATTTTTGCTGGGCAATACCTGTTTACGGAAAATAGCGATAAATATCTTTATATATAATGCCAATACGATAATCACCTATCCGAATCAGGATAATAGCATTTTTTGGTGAAGCTCTTTTTCAAGTTCTGCTAATGCTTCATTGAGGTTAAGCGGTGTTTCATCTTGCACTTCTTTCATGGCAAGAATTAATCCTTCGTCTTCAATGGCTTCTAGCAAACGTTGATAATCATCAAAATCTATGACCACTTTTTGGATGTTACCCTCAGTATCAGTGATCAGTTCTTGAGCAAATGGATATTTATTAGCTTTCATCTGGATTTTGGCTTTTGTCGTCATAATATGACTTTAGCGTTCCGAGAGGGTGTGCGATACGCGAAGCGTCAAGCCTCCGGCTTATCGCAAGTCTAGTAAGGTGTTAACCTAACATCAGTGTTCTCTGAATTCAAATTCCTCTTATCGAGGCCAAACTTTAATCGCTATTTCGGCTAAATATTCAGCACGAGTTTTAATTGCCTCTTCATTCCAAATATCTATTTTGCGGAAATATTGGTTTAAAGTAACATTACTATCTCTTAAAAGAATTACCTTCTTTTCAAAAGATCCGTTAGATAACTCAGAATTATATCCTGTTAATGTAAGATTACCCAAAGTGTGCAGCCATTTTTTTTGTACATTGCTGTAATTAGCACCTAACATTTGCTGCCACTCTTTAGGTAAAGGTGACTTCTGGGGCATAATATGCTCAATAGACATATCTTTAAAATCAACGCACTCCTTGGTCAACGACTCTTCGATACTCTCTAGCAGAAACTTCACTCTATCATTTACACTTGAACTCTTACTGTATAAAGCTTCATTGCACAGTCCTTGACAGAATTCATTATCATCAGGCCAGCGTTGACTTTTCTCGAAACTTATTAGAACTGCACGTAAACAACTTACCAAATTATTAGGATTATTATTTTTAACTTTATTGTACAAGCTATTAAATACTGCCCCTAAAGTCCTAGTAGAAACTCCAGCAAGCCAACGGCGTACAAAGTAAGACTCTAAATATCTGAGAGTCTGTTCAAATTCTGTCAGTGATAAGCATTTATCTTGATATTCATTATAAACATTCATCAGGAATATATGACACGTCTTAAAATCCAATCTCTCAAAGCGCTGAAACCAATGTTTAAGTTTAGGTTCTGACTCTTCATTTTCAAAATTAAGACGCTTATAATAGTGAGTGAATTTGATCATATTTTGCAATTGCGTTTTTATTCCTGATTCCGGTTTATCATGCGATTTTGCAGAATCATCAAAGCGCTTTTTAATAGTTTTATAGACCTCTTTTTCGTTAACAGCCTGTCCATCTTTACGCAGATAGAACAAAAAAGCATTACTCAGTTTCTCTGCATAATCCTTTTCCATATTAGCTTTAAAGCTTTCTTGAAGAGGAAGCCATTCTGTTTTGTACACTTCTTCTCGTTCTTCATTAGGCAGCTTCATAAATATATAATTGCGAACTAAATCTGCCTGACTGAGTTCTTCTCCCTTGTTGTTTAAGCTTTCAAACATAAGATAGGGGTTATCGTTGGTATCAGAAGTAATATTTACTAATACTAAACGCTCTAAAATGATTGTTCTCAACTTGCTCAAATCAAGAGGAAGATCCTGCTCTGGATCATGTTTCCTCATTTGCTTCTCAAAAAAATTATAAGCATTATATATTTGTCCTAACTGTAATTCTTTATTTTTACCTTTAGTTACCTTACTATCGATTATGCTCTTATATGCTTCGCGATCATCCTGGGTAGGCAGTACTTTATAATGATCATCATTTTTTTGGTACTTGTTTATCAAGTAAAATTCCTGTATCTGTTCTGACATTTGTTTATCAGGTTTCTTGAGATGATTCCGTAGTACTGCTAAGAGAATACTAAGGGTAGTGAGACGTTGTTGCCCATCTATAACTACATATGGAGTGATACCGTCGGCTGTTCCTAATTCTGCTTGTGTTACTATGGGTCCAAGAAAATAAGAACCTTTTACCTCATCACTATATATACTCATCAAATCATTCCACAAAGCTTCCCAGTTCTCGTCTTTCCAAGAATATGGTCGTTGAAAAAGAGGTATTTGAAACTGTTTGCCACCTTCTAATAAGTTGCGGAGAGTAGTTTCTGATGCTTTCATCCTTACTTCTAACTTAATGTACTGTTCTATACAATGATAAACTGCTTTTCATATCATGAAAGACTAATTTCAGATCAATTTGCACGAAAAAGTCCGCACTAGCGGACTTTTTTAGTGTAACCTTATACTTTAGCCTAAGGGCATTTTATAGATATTCTCTTACTTCCTACCAGCCCCCGTCGGCATACCCAAAATATCCTCAATCCTGGGCATTTCTTCCAACGGAATCACTCTACCTTCATCCTCAAAATCAGCAATTTGATCAAAGTTCAAATAGCGATACAAATTATCAGCAAAAGGATGAATCTTATTCGCCACAATATCAAGATATTCCTGCACTGTGGGAATGCGTCCTAACAGCGCACAAACAGCTGCTAACTCCGCTGAACCAAGATAAACTCGCGCATCTTTGCCCATACGGTTGTTGAAGTTGCGGGTAGAAGTAGAAAACACCGTCACACCATCAGCAACTCGCGCTTGATTACCCATACACAAGCTACATCCCGGTATTTCTGTCCGCGCACCCGCAGCATCGAAAACGTCATACACACCTTCTTCTTTAAGTTGGTGTTCATCCATGCGAGTCGGCGGACAAATCCACAAGCGAGTCTTGACAGAACCTGCATTTTCTAACACTTTACCAGTCGCGCGATAATGACCGATATTTGTCATGCAAGAACCAACAAAAACTTCTTGCACTGGATCATTGGCAACTTCCGATAATAATTTGACATTATCAGGATCATTAGGAGCAGCGACAATAGGTTCTTGAATTTCGTTTAAATCAATTTCAAGAATTTCCGCGTATTCTGCGTCTGCATCTGGTTCCAATAGCACTGGATTTGCTAACCACTCTTCCATTTTGGCAACACGACGCATGATAGTACGCTCATCGTGATAGCCGCGTGCTACCATATTTCTCAACAACGTTATGTTAGAACGCAGATATTCGGAAACTGTCTCAATACTGAGCTTGATAGTACAACCTGCACAAGAACGTTCGGCGCTAGCGTCGGTGAGTTCAAAAGCTTGCTCAACTTTCAAATCTGGCAAACCTTCTATTTCCAAAATCCGCCCAGCAAAGACATTTTTCTTGTTCTTCTTCTCTACCGTTAGTAAACCTTTTTGAATTGCAACGTAGGGAATAGCATTCACAACATCCCGTAAAGTGACGCCAGGTTGCAATTCACCTTTGAAACGTACCAAAACAGATTCTGGCATATCCAAGGGCATGACACCCAACGCGCCAGCAAACGCCACTAACCCGGAACCGGCGGGGAAGGAAATACCCAAGGGAAAACGAGTGTGGGAGTCGCCACCAGTTCCCACGGTGTCGGGAAGTAACATCCGGTTTAACCAGGAGTGGATGATTCCATCGCCGGGGCGCAATGCGACTCCGCCACGAGAAAAGAAAAACTCAGGTAGTTCTTGATGAGTTTTGATGTCAACAGGTTTGGGATATGCTGCTGTATGGCAAAAACTCTGCATCACCAAGTCAGCAGAGAAACCCAGACAAGCGAGTTCTTTTAACTCATCGCGGGTCATTGGTCCTGTGGTATCCTGGGAACCAACAGTCGTCATCATGGGTTCGCAGTAGGTACCGGGACGAACACCTGGTAAGCCGCAGGCTTTACCCACCATTTTCTGTGCCAAGCTGTAGCCTTTACCTGTGTCAGCAGGTTGCTGTGGACGGGTAAATGCTGTGCTGGGTTCTAAACCAAGTGCGAGTCTTGTTTTATCAGTGAGAGTGCGTCCAATCAGTAAGGGAATCCGTCCACCAGCGCGAACTTCATCAAGAATGCTGTCAGGTTTGAGGGTGAAGGTGGAAATTACTTCGCCTGCTTCATTAGTGATGTTTCCTTTGTAGGGATAGATGGTTATTACCATCCCGGTTTCCATGTTGCTAACATCGCACTGGATGGGGAAAGCACCAGCATCTTCAGCAGTGTTGAAGAAAATTGGGGCGATACTTGAGCCTAAAATATATCCACCTGCTCGTTTATTGGGTACAAAAGGAATATCATCCCCAATGTGCCATAGTACAGAGTTAATTGCTGACTTGCGGGAGGAACCAGTACCAACCACATCTCCCACGTAGGCGACAGGATACCCTTTTTTCTTTAACTCAGCAATGGTTTCCAACGCCCCAGGCATTTTACTTTCCAGCATTGATAATGCGTGTAAGGGAATATCTGGGCGAGTCATGGCTTGGGGCGCAGGTGATAAGTCGTCGGTGTTTGTCTCACCCGGAACTTTGAAAACGACAACGCTGATGAATTCTGGTACAACTGGACGAACGGTAAACCACTCGGCTTCTGCCCAAGAGTCTATCACTCGTTTGGCGAAAGGATTGGTTTTGGATAATTCCAAAATATCGTGGAAGGCGTCATACACCAGCAGGGTTTTGCTTAAGGCGGTGGCGGCGTATGCTGCTATAGGTTCTTTTCCTTGTCCACCCATCACCAAAGGAGTTTCCGAAGATAGTGATACGGATACGGTGGGAGTTTGTAAGAGTTCAATTAATGATTGAACGTTGTAGCCACCCACCATCGTCCCCAGCAATTGCACAGCTTCGATTGGTGAAATCAGGGGGACAGTGATTTCTTCTTTGGCTATGGCGGTGAGGAAACCAGCTTTGACATATGCAGCTGGATCGACTCCAGGAGGAACGCGATCGCGCAACAAGTGCAGTAATGTCTCTTCTTCACCCGCAGGCGGATTTTTTAATAATTCACATAGTTCTGATGTTTGATTTGCATCTAAAGGTAAGGGGGAAATTCCTAGTGCTGCTCTTTCGGCAACGTGACTGCGGTATGATTCCAGCATTCTGCTCTCCAAATATTCGATCCAGAATTAGATTTAATGTTTACAATCATTGCCCATTCATTATGGGTAGTTTTCCCTGATTGTCGGTAACAAGCCAGATGAACAAGTGATAAATCTTCCTAGGTGAATTTTTTCGTCTAGCAAGGACTTATAATTATCACTGGATCATGCCCTATCGAGTCAAGCTTTTTCCAGTTAAGCTTCTTGCTGGCGATTCTTTCTTGAGTTGTCCATCTTTTTCTAAGATAAGATATTTAACTTGTCCGTTGCACAGCATTGCTATTGTATATGCCCAAAACATACACCGTTGAAATTACCCACCAAGGCAAAACTCAGACTTTGCAAGTTCCCGAAAATGAAACCATCTTATCAGTTGCTGATGCGGCTCAATTAGATTTGCCAAGTTCCTGTCATGCTGGTGTTTGTACGACTTGTGCTGCCCAAATTCTATCCGGAAGCGTAGATCAAAGTGATGGCATGGGTGTAAGCCCAGAACTGCAAAAAAAAGGTTATGTATTGCTTTGCGTTGCTTATCCTCGTTCTGATTTAAAAATTGAAGCCGAAAAGGAAGAAGTTGTTTATCAGTTGCAATTTGGTAAGTAAAGATGCTTTAAACAGCGTGTTTGTATATCCGTCTTAGTGTGTATATAATTAAGTAAGGAATGAAACAATGACAACCCATTTTATTACTGCAGAAATAGATCTACAGGAAACTCCCACAGAACTCCAAAAAGCAATTGAAGTAGAGTTGAAAAAACAGGGAGAACCTTTGCGTTGGGCAGTGACATCTGTAGATGTAAAACAACAATCATGTACCGTTGAAGCTGTTGTGACTACAGAAGGCTAATGGATAATAGCGAATAGCAACGGTTCATGATGACTCGTTAGTCAGTAGCTAGTAAACCTCACCCTGCCTCCGGCTTCCCTCTCCTTATGAAGGAGAGGGATTGAGGGTGAGGTCTAGTATTAAGATGAAATGATACCGACCTACTTAGAAATAACTAATAACAATTCACAAGTAAATAGCAATTTCTTTGTGACTTGTGACTTCTGATTTCTGAATCCTGAATTCTTCTTTTTAACTTGATTAAGTGCGTCAATACACCGCTATCTTGATTATCCCAACAGGCATTGGGGCAGCAATAGGAGGTTATGCGGGAGATGCATTGCCAGTTGCCAAAGCTGCTTCACAGGTTTGTGATCGCCTGATCACCCACCCCAATGTCCTCAATGGTGCCAGTTTGTACTGGAACCTGCCCAACACTTTCTACGTTGAAGGTTACGGACTTGACAAATTTGCTGCTGAATGCTGGGGTTTACGCCCAGTTCATCAAAATCGAATAGGTTTGCTTCTTGACCAAGCAATAGAACCAGAGTTACGGCTACGACACTTACAGGCAGCGGATGCAGCCAGAGCAACTCTGGGATTATCCATGACAGATTACGTCATAACTGATGCACCATTAAACGTAGAATTACGAGAATCGGCATCAGGAATAAGTTGGGGAACGATAGGCAACCCAGATAGTTTATTACGGGCGGCGGAAGTTTTAATTAAAAAAGCAGGGGCGGAGGCGATCGCAGTTGTTGCTCGTTTTCCTGATACTCTGGATGAACAAGCAGACCAAAACTACCGCCTAGGTAAAGGAGTCGATCCGATTGCTGGTGCAGAAGCTGTGATTAGTCATTTGATTGTACGAACTTTTCAAGTTCCTTGCGCCCATTCACCCGCCTTCTTACCTTCACCTGTAGATCCCAATTTATCTCCCCGTTCTGCTGCTGAAGAATTAGGTTATACTTTTTTACCATGCGTGCTTGTTGGCTTGAGCCGCGCACCCCAGTTTCTAACTGGGACGTCATACGAATTGTCCGAATTTGGAGATATTTGGGCAAACCAAGTTGATGCAGCAATTGTACCAGCAACTGCTTGTGGCAACAGCGCTTTACTGAGTTTAAGTCAGAACAGGCGATGCCAAATCATTACTGTGGAGGAAAATCAGACTCAGGTACAGGTTCGACCTCAACCTTTAGGGATAAAATCAATACAGGTAAACACATATTTAGAGGCAGTCGGTGTATTAGCCGCCCTCAAGGCAGGCATTAACCCATCTGCTCTGGGTCCAAATATATCCCCTTTACAATCTCTAATAAATAGTTAAGAAGTTATTTTTTCTCCTTGTCCCCTTGTCCCCTCATAGATTATCGTGGCACAACAGCAGAAGCAAGAGCCAGAAATCCCTTATTTGACACGCACTCAAGTGCTGGTGGCGATGGGAGTGACTGCAATACTTTTATGGATAGTCGCCAAGCTATGGCTACAATTTGGTAACTTTGCCCTCATGCCTTGGCGCTGGGATCAAACAGAGTTGCTTTGGGGCGTGTTATTAGGTTTAGGCATCACCGCTTTAAGTAGCTTAGCTTATCGCCTATGGGTTCCCTATCGTAAAAGCGCTGATTTTTACTTAGAAATGGTGCTAAAGCCTTTGGCTTTGCCAGACTTGATATGGCTGGGGTTGCTACCTGGATTAAGTGAAGAATTGTTATTTCGGGGTGTGATGTTACCAGCCTTTGGATATAGCTATGCGGCTGTGATTATCTCAAGTATTTGCTTTGGTGTCTTACACCTGAGTGGTTCCCAACAATGGCCTTATGTTATTTGGGCAAGCATTGTGGGAATATTGCTAGGTTGTAGTGCTGTGTTTAGTCATAACTTGTTAGTACCAATTGTTGCTCATATTCTGACTAATTTGATTTCTAGCTATTCATGGAAGATTGGGCAGTCTCAAATTATTAAAAATTGAAGAAGAATTTGGAAGTCGGAATCTTACTCTTAGCCGCTTCAGTGATGAAAACTGCTGTAGCGCGAAGTGACGCTCACTCCAGAAGTCTAAAACGATAGCCAGTACTAGAATTGCAAGACTGACTAGGATTGCAAGGCTCCACTTTGACTAAAAAAACTCCGCCCTTGCGATCGCCTGTTTGCGAAAACTGAATCTTTCCTGTTGCTCCTAAAGCTGAGAAATTTGGATTAGACAAAGCTTTTTGTAACTCTTGGCGGGTGTTGCCTTGTTTCAACCCAGTGATAATTGTTTGAAGTGCATCATATGCTGTCGCAGTTCGTGGACTCACTTCTCCACCCCACAGCCCAACGGCTTTCTGAGCAAAAGATTTGTTTCCAACAGTATCATTATGCCAAGAGACACCAAGCACCATTCCTTTGACATCTGCTTGCCCATACTTTAAAGTTTTTTCAGTGTACATCCCTTGGTAACTGAAAAGCGGGAGTCTACCTTTATTTTCTCGTGCCACATCAATAGCTAAGTTCAGTTTATCTGGTCTAGGAATGAGTATCAAACCTTCCGCTCCATCACTAATGGCTTGAGTGAGAAAAGCACTTGGCTGAAAATTCGGAGCGCTCAAATCACAAGCTGTACTGGTAACTTTACCTCCATATTTTTTAATCGAATCAGTATATTGTTCTACAATTTCCTGACTGACTTTTTCCTGGTTAACTATAAATGTAGAGTCACTACAAATAGCGATGTTGGTGAGGCGATTTTTTTTAATGATATAGTTGGCGATCGCATCACTAAAAACATCAAACTTTGGAGTCGCATAAAAAACGTATTTTGTTGGTTGAGATGGTTTTTTGGGATTGACTGTTGAAACCATTACCAAGCCATCTTTATTATAAATTGATGGATCGCGGCTAAACCCAACAACAGCTACGATACTGGTATCCTTAACCAATTCCGTGCTGAGTTCTTTCATCATATCAAAGTTATCAATACTAATAATCTCAAGTTGCAACGGTAGCCCATTAATTCCTCCACTGCTATTCACTTCATCTTGAGCTTGAGCCACTCCGCGTAAAGTCTCTTCTCCTTCATTTAAAGAAATACCAATTGGTACAACGACAGCAACCTTTAGGGATTTTGATTTTCCAATTTTGGCATTATTCAAATAAATTAATGTTTCCGGATCATTACGTTTAGCTTGCAAGGATACTTGGAATTTACTGACAGCAGTGCTAAAGTCACCAGCTTCAAATGCCTTGCTTCCAGCATCTTTATCAGGGGGTCTTCCTTCCCTGACAAAAACTTTTTCACCCAAGCTCATTCGGTTTTTTAAAGGTGAATTGATATAAGATGGAGAAATTGAAGCGCTATTTGGTTGAAATTGCCCAGAATACTCTTTTTCTGGACGAACGACTCTACCCAATAACCATAAAATGGCTGCTATTAATAATCCAGCCAGCCCCAAAGAAATAAAGAGGCGAATATTTTCTTGATTTTTCATATACACAACCTCAGCCAACCAAAATTTATCTCTAAAATTAGAAGTATTTCGAGATAAAGCTGTTCAATATTTGAGAAACAGTCAAGAGAGTAAAAGTTAGTAATCCAGCAAGAATGGCTAGCAAGATTAAAACTAAGAATCCATCTATGCCTGCTTTAAGAAGATTAACAATGTAAAAATTCTTGTAGATAAATACAATAAATAATGTTGTGATTCCGGTAACGATAAATAAATAAGTTTTTTCAAAAACTGAAGAAGGCTGGACAAAGATGAATCCTAGGAAAATGAATAACCATAAACTAGAGCTGATCCAAATAGTTCCAACAGAACTCAGGAGGGCGATCAAAAGAAACGAACTCCCTGAACCTGTTAGAATTGCCCAAGGCAATAATTTCTCTATGGAGAACTGCCCTTGATATTGTGGTGGCTGCTGTTGAATTTGTTGCGTCAGTGTTTCTGGTTGAACAGGCGAGAGTATTGTATGCTGTAGGCTAGGCTGTGGGGACAACACAAAAAACGAATCTTGTAAAACAGCTTCTGCTGTCTGATAACGTTGTTTATAATCCTCTTGTAATAAATTATCAATAATTAGCCCTAACTTTTCAGTGATTGGGTATCTTAAATACTGCCGCCAGCTAGAAGTCCAGCTATAGCCCTGTTTCATCCATATCTCCCACGGTGAAACACCAGTCAACAAATGAAAAGTCGTTGCTCCCAAGCTATAGAGGTCACTCGCAGGATAAGCTTCACCCGAGTACATTTGCTCATAAGGTGCATAACCAAATGAACCAATACTCGTTCCTGGTTTCGCATGGACTGTTCCAGTCTTTCGCTTCGATACCCCAAAATCAAGCAGCACCAACTTACCATCACTTTCACGGCGAAGGATGTTTTCTGGCTTAATATCTCGGTGAATCACCTGCTGCTCATGTACCGCTACCAGAACAGGTAATAAATCTTGCAAGAATTCTTGAATCTTTGCTTCATCAAACACACCCTTGTGTTTTAACTCCTGCAACAGATCGTCCCCTTCGATAAACTGCTGCACCAAATAAAGGTAGTTACGTTCTTTAAAATAGCCATAGAGGGTAGGAATTTGGCGATGTTCCCCCAAATGTTGTAAACGTTTTGCTTCTTGCTGAAACAACTCCATCGCCTTTTGGCGTGACCAGCTTCCTTGAACTTGTGGTGCTAGTTGCTTGACAACACATTTCTCATCAAGCTTATCTGCATCCTCAGCAAGGTAGGTGCGAGCAAATCCGCCGCCTCCTAATGGTTTGATAATGCGGTAACGACCCCTGAGTAACTCAATCAAATCTGCCCCGCAATTTTCACAGAAATTTCTTCCTTGTGAATTTAGGGGATAAGAGCATTCGGGATTTAGGCAGCAAATCATAATATTGTTGCTGTCTTAGTTCGTGTTTTTACTGTCTTTTATTAATCGTAATCAATATACATCAAGTTTTCTGAACTTTCCGGATTTCTGATCAGGGAATTTAATAAATCTCAAATCTTGCACCTCATGACTCTTATAATTAAGAGTCTGATTTCAGACAATCTAGGTTCCCTTACCGAAAAAGGGAATAGGGAACTCTTAATGCTTAACGCTTAACAGGAAACTCTTAACGCTTAATATAAACTCAGATAGGAATCTTATATGTAGTAGTTCTTGTTTGAATCACATAGTAGAGACTGTACTGTACAGTCTCTACAGTATTGTTCACTCATCACTCATGACTCTTAAAGAGCTTCGGGTGGGGCAATATCAGGTCCAACGGTGACACTCACACGATTAGACAGCCCGGGCTTAGAAATTGGTTTTGTTTCCTGCGATGACTTAGTGAATGATGAAGAGGGTGAAGTTGCTGCATCTTTATCCATCCTTTTGTCTGCACTTGCTTGTTGGGACGCCATGATTGATAATCCTCCGACTGAGCCAGCGACAAGGGCTGCATAGCCTAGGTAAAAATGTACAGGATGCAGTGCTATTCCTAATCCAAAATTACTTTTATGCTCATACTTAGCAGGTAAAATTGCTTTTACTGGCTCTGGTGCAGGCAAGGAAGCAGCTAAATCTGTGCCATTCAATCCAAGAGCATTAGCCATAACCCGGATAAAACCACGAAGATACACATCCTCTGGTAATAACTCCAAATCACCCTTTTCCAGTGCCTCCATATGATGCAGAGGTACGTGAGTATAAACGTGAAGTTGGCTCAGAGAAAGACCTTGGGATTGGCGAGCTTGCCGTAGTTGTTGACCGATTTGACGCAGAGTTTCCACTCGTTGCTCGGCTGCCATTTGCTTGGCTAGTTCAGCTTGTTTGCGTTTTTTACCAGGAGTTCGCCACCCAATTTTCGTTTTCGGGCGGTTTGGTTTGGCTTTTGCGGAATTATTTGCCTTGTGACTTTCTACTGGAGATTCTGATGGTAATTGAGCTTTGTCATCAGTCTTGATGGTCGTTTTTTGCTCAACAACACTTGTTAAACCTTGTGATGAATCATCTAATGATTCATGGGTAGAATTTGTCTTTTCTATAGTTGACATTTCACTCGTGCTGTCTGAGCGCGGGTTCTCTTTAACTTTTTGGTATTGCTGCACAAATTGCCGAAATGCTAAACCAATCGCTTCTCTACCTACTGCTTTAAACAAAACATTGGCTTGCTCAGTTGAAGAACCTAGCAATTTTTGCAAGATGACTACAGCACGGCGATAGACTTTGCTCTGATGCAGTTCAGCTTCTATTTCACCTAAAAGCGTCCGCAATTCATCTTGAGATATTTCAATAGTTGGATTGTCAAGAATTTTTAACAAATATGATGTAGTAGCCATTGTAGGGAGCCTCTTGCGGCAATTAAACAAAGGGAAGTTCTATCTGTATAATCTCTTCTACGGTGTCCTGATGTTTCCGGATGTTACTGAGTTATTTTTTTTAAATATAAGAAAAATCAAAAAATTCTGCTAACTCAATAATGTCGTGTTCATCTATAGAGTTTCATACCAAGAATCCAATAAATTTTGACAATTGAATTCTGGCATGAGATAAATACCTCTTTTTGAAAATTCTAGAGGCCACGCTAGAACTTATACGAATTATATTTTAACAATCAAGAACGTATAACGTAGAATCGGTTAACTCAAGAATACCAAAATTGAAAATAGGTGTAGTCTTCTATTAGTATGAATCTTAATCCCCCACTAAGAAATTCTGAGTAGGTGAGTTTTTCTTATTTTTGGTAAAGTTTGTACTCAAGGGCTAAGAATTCAGGACTCAACGAGAGTAACAAAAGACTGAACAGCTTCTAAATATACAGAAGGAGCGACTTGTACCACATTATTATGTGCGGCACCAGGAACGAGAATCAATTTTTTTGGTTCAGGAGCAGCAGCATGTAAGTCTTGGCTCATGAAAGCAGGTACAATGACATCATCAGTACCATGAATAAACAAAACTGGAATTTTTAAGTTTGGCACCTTCCTGATCGAATCAAAATGCTGCCTCAGGATGATATCGACTGGAAACATCCAAAAATTGTTCCTGTAAGCGAGAACTTTCCGGATCGAGGTAAAAGAACTTTCTACAACCAAGCCAGCAGCGTTTGGATGTTTAAGAGCCAAATCAATAGCTACCGCACCTCCCAGCGAATGTCCGTAAATAAAAATTTTGCTGGGTGGAATCTTTTGCTGGTAGACTAGGTAATTCCAAGCTGTAGCTGCATCTTCATACACCCGCGATTCATTGGGAAAGCCGCCCTCACTACGACCAAAACCACGGTAATCAATTAATAACACGCTAAACCCGAGTTGATGAAACCAATTTGCACGAGTAACATTTGCACCAATGTTAACACTATTACCGTGCAGGTAAAGCAAAACTTTGGCATTTGGTTGATTTGCTCCTATCCACCAACCATGAATCTGTTCAACCTTACCTGATTTAGCTGACACAGGCAACCAAACATCTTCAAAACGTAAATTATAAAACTCTGGTGTTGTCTCAATAACTGGAGAGGGAAAAAAAATAAATCGCGTTTGCTTGAGAAAAAGAAATATACATACAGCCAAATAGATAATTGCTACAAAAACTGCTACATAAATTAATAATGGAGATATTAGTTGCACTGAATATTGCAGCTTTTTTGCTATCATGTCAGTATTTATAAATACAAGATTTTTAGCCTAACAAAAGAACTCTATCAAGAGGAAGTGAGGAATGAGTTATCAAAAATGATTTAAAATAAGATGAGTTAAAAAGTGTACATAAAATTAAGTATCTTGTGATTGAATGGGAAAACATTAACAATAAACAAGGAGAAGATAGTGAAGCTGTTAAATAAAGATCAAGAGGAGCAACTAGCAGAAATAGTTGCACATCTACGGAAAGTACGAGAGGAAAGATCAGTACGTCTAGAAGAACTCGCAGCTTACACACGTATTCGACCCGCCATATTACAAGCCATGGAAGAAGGGCGATTTGAAGAATTACCCGAATCAATTTATGTCCAAGGATTTATACGTCACTATGGAGATGCTATAGGACTTGACGGTGCGGCTTTAGCACAAAGTGTTGCAAATATTTGTTTGACTCCTGAGGAATCAAATCATGATAATCAAGTGGTAGATGAGAAACCAACCATATATATACCTCTTTTTGTACCTTACGTCCTGTTATTAGCTGTCGCTTCCTTGGGACTATTTTATCTTCTCAATCCACAACGTTCAGTTCAATCTTCTAGTCAAAACAACTTGTCGCCGCTTGCTGCTGAACAAAAAGCGAAATCTGCAACTGTGACTTCATCATTAACATCCTCCAAACCAAAAGCAAGTCCACGTGTCACTTCATCAAAAACCAAGGCTTTATCACCTGCACTAACAACTACTATAACCCCAACTCCATTACCTACACTAACTAATATAACCCCAACTCCATCTTTGCAAGCACAGACAACAACTCCAGTCGAAGTCACTCTTGAGCTTCAGGACAAATCATGGGTACGAGTGAAAGTAGATGGCAAAACTGAGTTTGAAGGGGAATTAAACAAGGGAGAAAAGAAAACCTGGACAGCAAAAAAAGAGTTGATGGTTCGCTCTGGTAATGCTGGTGCGGTATTGATTTCTACTAATAAGAAGCAACCAACACCATTAGGAGGTGTGGGTAGTGTCAAGCAAGTGACATTCACCCCAGAAACAGTGAATAGTCAATAGTGATGAGTCACTACTCATCACTACTAATATAAATGACTATAATTGCGGCGATCGCTCTTTCCAACTCGTTGACTGCTCATAAGCATAAGCGACTTGAAACAGTTGGTCTTCTCGTAGTACATTACTGATAAGCTGTAAACCAATTGGTAGCCCATTGTTATCAAAACCGCATGGGATACTTATACCCGGTAAACCCGCAAGATTAACGGGAATAGTCATCAAGTCAATTAAGTACATACTTAATGGATCTGAAGTTTTTTCCCCTGCTTTAAATGCAGTGGTGGGAGCTGTCGGACAAACTAAAACATCAACTTTCTCAAAAGCTTTTTCAAAGTCTTCCTTAATCAGGGTGCGAATTTTTTGAGCTTTGAGATAATAAGCATCGTAATAACCAGCAGAAAGGGTGTAAGTTCCAATCATAATCCGGCGTTTGACTTCTGCACCAAAACCAGTGGCGCGGGTGCGAGCATACATTGATATCAAGTTATCTGCATCAGGAGCGCGGTAGCCATACTTGACGCCATCGTAACGAGCTAGGTTTGCCGATGCTTCAGATGGAGCAATAATGTAATAGCTGGGTAAGCCATACCGAAACCGAGGACAAGAAATTTCTTGAATTTCTGCTCCCAACTCTTTTAATTGTTTAATCGCCTTGTTGACAGCTTCTTCAACTTGTGAGTCCAAACCTTCACCAAAAGTTTCTTTGATGACACCAATTCTGAGCTTTCCTTTAGGAAGTTCTGGTTTTAAGTTGGCGGTGTAATCAGGTATTTCGACTTTCAGGCTAGTGGAGTCTTTGGAATCGTAACCGGCAATCGCCTTCAATAATATAGCTGCATCTTCCACTGTACGTGCAAATGGTCCAATTTGATCCAAAGAGGAAGCAAAAGCCACCAAGCCATAGCGAGAAACGAGTCCATAAGTTGGTTTCATTCCCACAACACCACAGAAAGAGGCTGGTTGTCTAATCGAACCACCAGTATCAGAACCCAGAGAAACAACACATTCTCCTGCTGCGACTGCTGCTGCGGAACCACCAGAAGAACCTCCTGGAACCCGCGACAAATCCCAAGGATTAGCCGTGAGTTTAAAGGCAGAGTTTTCTGTGGAACCTCCCATCGCAAACTCATCCAAATTTGTTTTACCTACCATCACCGCACCAGCATCTGCCAGTTTTTGGGTGACAGTTGATTCATAAGGTGGTACAAAATTTTCTAGAATTCGAGAGGCGCAGGTGGTGGGAATTCCTTTGGTACACAGATTATCTTTGATTCCAATCGGTATCCCTGTGAGTATGCTGATTTCTTCCCCAGCGGTGATTTTAGCATCCACTTGCTGCGCTTGCTCTAATGCCCTCTGGGCAGTCACGCATAAAAAACTGTGCAATTTCGGCTCTAATGCTTGAATGCGCTCTAGTGCTTCTTGAGTAATTTCAACTGCAGAGCGTTCTTTGTTAATTAGCTGTGTGTGCAACTCGCGGATGGACGCCATGATTACTTTATATTACGACTCAAGTCCTTGATTTTAGTACACTTTGACGACTTCTGCCCACTTGATTCAAATGTGCAGATATTCTATTTAAAAGTCAATTGGAGTGAACTAATTTTATTTCTGTCAACAACTAGGGGCGTAGGCGGATAGGAGTGCACCAAAAGAAAAATTCCCTCTTTCCCTTATACCCTTACACCCTTACACCCTTAGTTTCTGTCAAAATGGGCGTTACACGCTTTTGACAATTTTAGAAATTAATTGATTTTATAGCTTTTAGGGGCTAAGAAAATGGTTAAAATTGTAACTCGAAAAAGTTTAGGGACGCAAAATGTCTATGACATTGGGGTAGAGCGCGACCATAATTTTGTTATTAAAGATGGCTTGGTTGCTTCTAATTGTTTTAATAAATCCCATTCAACGGCATATGCTTATGTCACATATCAAACTGCGTACTTAAAAGCGAACTATCCGTTGGAATACATGGCGGCGCTGTTGACGGCTAACAGCGATGACACAGACAAGGTGCAGAAATATATTTCCAGCTGCGCAAATATGAATATTCATATAGAGCCGCCAGATATTAATCGCTCTGGTGTAGATTTTACACCGTCAGATGACAACATTTTGTTTGGATTGTCCGCTGTTCGTAATGTGGGACAGAACGCAATCGCCTGTATTTTGAAAGCCAGAGAAGAAGGAGGCGAGTTTAAGTCTCTAGCTGATTTTTGCGATCGCATGGATTTGCGTGCTGTCAACCGCCGTAGTTTAGAAGCGCTGATTTCTTGTGGAGCGTTTGACACAATTGACTCCAATCGCAACCAGTTACTTCACGATTTAGAACTAGTATACGACTGGGCACAATCTCGTGCTAGAGACAGAGCGAGCGGACAAGGAAATCTCTTTGATTTGTTCGGTGGTGCATTTTCTACTGCCGTTACTACTAATAAAAACCAAAATAGCTTTGATATAGCTCCCAAAGCTCAAAAAGTTCCTGATTTTCCCCCACAGAAAAAGTTGCAAATGGAAAAGGAGCTTTTGGGATTTTATGTATCAGATCATCCACTCAAAGCTATTCGCAATTCAGCACGTGTTCTAGCTCCAATTAATCTTTCGCAGCTTGGGGAACAGAAAGAAGAAAGTGCTATTTGTGCGGTTGTCATGCTCAACGGTGTTAAGAAAGTCATGACCAAAAAAGGCGATCCAATGGCTATTTTACAAATAGAAGATTTAACCACACAATTAGAAGCGATCGTTTTTCCTAAAATTTACGAGCGGATTCATTCTCTGCTCCAAATTGATTCTAGGTTAATTATTTGGGGTAAAGTAGACCGACGCGACGACCAAAATCAATTGATTGTTGAAGACGTAGAATTAGTAGAAACAGTACAGTTGGTGATGGTGCAATTGAATCCTCAACAAGCAGCCACAATTGAAGAACAACATCGCCTCAGAACAATTTTGCAAGAATACTCAGGAGACAGAGAAAAAGCAAAAGTTCCAGTTATAGGAATTATACAAGCCGGAACTTCCCGTCAACTTGTCCGTTTTGGACGACAATTTTGGGTGCAAGATTCTAGAACAACTGTTCAGGCTCTTCAAAATGCTAGATTCTCTGCTTATCCACAATCGCTTGCTGATGTTTAATCAAAGAGCGATTGTGGTTCATGTCATTAATTGCTAGAGGTTGCAAGATTCCCGACTTCTCCAAGAAGTCGAGAATCTGATGATCTGTAATATCAAGTCAGGTTAATTAGTGATTAGTCCTGCATGTGTGCAAAAATATTACAACATTTTTCGTCTATTTGAACCACAATCTTCTATAAGGCTGCTACGCCCTTACAACGTGGTTTATTTACCCGAAAATTGCTGTAAATTCTAGCAGGCAGTGGGGGGAAAGAATTGGAGAAAAATCATTTGTATCAGGCATTTGGTGAAATGGCATTACTACCAGAGGGTCAGGATGTCACCGTTTTTACGTATTAACACTTATAAAAAAGATGTAATAAATACAATTATGCTCTCAATAATTTACCGTAAGTAAATGAAAATAGGCTCGTTTTTTCATTACTTATGCGGATGTTTTGTTTTTAAAATACAGTGTATATTTTGATGCATGATAAGTGTGTGTTAATAAGGAGGAGGAGACGAAAACTGCATGATCGCAGATGAGGTAAAGAATTTTGTTGTACATTGTAAAAGAATTCAACCCCAATCTCAGGAAGAGATTAAAAGATTTTTTGAGGGTGTTGTGAGTTTTCCTTACGATAACGAACTCCTATTGCAGGCTTATTTGTTCTTGAATATCGAACAGATATTTCCTTTCTGCTGTGAATTACTGTTATTTGAAAAGTCGCCAATCGCTGACTATACAGATTTGGGTAAGTGTGATTTCGTTTATCTAAGTTCCTTCGGTAATATTTTCTTAATAGAAACAAAATTTATTGATACAGAAGCAACAGGAGCAACAGAAAGGAAAAGAAGAAATAAGCATAGAAATAAAGTCTTTGAGCAAGTCATTACTTTGAAAAGCAGATTTAGTGAGTATTGGAATATTAAGCTAGATCAATTAGAATGTGCTGTTTTTACAACAGATTCAGAAGTTGCTTGGCGAGGAACTGGAGTGAATGTTGTCACTAAATCAATTTCTATGGATAAACTTAAATATTGGAGAAGAAATTATAAAACAGAAGTCAGAAGTCAGAAGTCAGAATTCAGAATGAATTAAGTGGGGTATAACAGCGCAACAGAACTGAACGGGAGAACCCTTTCGATCTCTGGTCTACAAGACGCTGCTTTGTATGCCTGTACCATACAAAGCAGCGTGTCCGTAAGTGCAAACTGTACCCATAAGGGCAATGACCCCCTCACCGCTAGCCCCTCTTAGGGGCTAGCGCAAACGCGCTTGGCAGATTTTTCGCTTGTTTTACCCAACCCCGCATCTGCCTTGTTTCTCATCTGCCTTGTGCTCTTGATTTCTCCTACACCCCTTTTTTTGACTTCATAGACTGGAGAGTGCTCATTGTTTTAGTAAGCAGAGTCTGGATACATCCGGAAAATCCTCAACTTGTGCGAAAAATAAAACGTTCCCCTTGAAGCTTTATTAGTAGAACTATATATCTTTGGAGGTATTAATGCCACATTACTCTAGCACTCAGCCAACAACTGACCCCTTAAATACTCACTCTCAGGGTTCTACTGATGCTTATAGTAATAATCTCATAGGGTTGTCTATCATCTCCCTTCCTCTGTTTATGTTACTAGGAATAATTACTTATAAAAAATACCGTACTACTGTTTACCGCAGAAGAATTGCCACTCTAGAAAAAATTTGGTTTATGGAGGTGAAAAATAATACTTATAGACAAGATTAAATACGAAAATAATAAACTGACTTGTGGTTTTGTATAGCCACATACTCACAGCAAGATTTAACAAGGGTTTCAAAGGGGTATAGGGGTATAGGGGTGTAGGGAAAATGCATTTATTTTCTTATTCTCTTATTCCCCCACACCCTTACACCCTTACACCCTCACACCCCTATCTTTTCTCGTGGACAGCAGTTGAACACTTTGCGCAGGGTGTCCGTAGGTACATTTTGAATTTCTCCCATGTGGGCGCAAGGCCGCAGCGCCTGTGCACCCCTATACTCATTTCAAACTGCTACAATTGCCTGACGACAGGCTGACCATCTTTGACTTCGCCTACTAACACCACATCAGCACAGTTGACGAAGATACCATTTTCCAAGACGCCAGGAATATTATTCAATATTTTTTCGAGATTTTCTGGGTCATCAATAGTGTCAAATTTGACATCTATAACCATATTGCCTTGGTCGGTAATCACTGGACCAGCTTTTCTCACACCCATACGCAGTTCTGGTTTGCCACCAAGTTTTTCAAGTGCCAGCGTGACGGGACCAACTGCCATTGGTATTACTTCTACAGGAACTGGAAAAACAGAACCCAGTCGGTCAACTAATTTGGCACCATCTACAACGACAATAAATCGGCTGGCGAAATAATCTACTACCTTTTCGCGGGTATGTGCTGCACCGCCACCTTTAATCAAATTTTTTTGTGGATCAACTTCATCTGCACCATCAATTGCAATATCAATGTGGTCAATAGCGTCTAGGGTGGTGAGTGGAATACCATACTGCTTCGCCAGCACTTCTGCTTGAAACGAAGTGGGGACACCAACGATATCTTTGAGTTCGCCTGATTTGAGGCGATCGCCTATAAACTCAATTGCGTACGCTGTCGTTGACCCCGTACCCAACCCAACAATAGAACCTGATTCTACCAGGGCGGCAGCGGCTTTGCCAACTTCCTGCTTGCTCAACTTTACGGGGTCTGTTGCTGCTGTCATTCCCAATGCTCCTCAAAAACTTGCTATAGAACATAGTAGAGGGCAACCCTGCCGTCGTAGAATCCGTTGCCCTATTGTAAAAAAAAGTACTGCCAAATGAGCTAAATAACAGTCAAAGTCAGGAACCTATCCCACTAATGCCAAAAGATGATAATCTCTTCTTGTACAAGAAGGGTGTATTTGTTCATGGCTGGGCGTTTTGAAGGATTAAGTGACCTTGAATGGAAGCTTTTTGATGATGTATTCCCGTTAGAGCCATCTAAGCGTGGAAAAGGAATGCCTCATGCACCGTATCGTCATGTATTAAATAGTGTATTGTACATTCTAATTACAGGGTGTCGATGGTGTGATTTACCAAGGGGAGATATATGGGCATCTAAAAGTTCGTCTCATCGCTGGTTAAAGCGGTGGCGCTCAGATGGAACATTTGAACATTTAAAAGCACGTATATTGGCGCTGGCGGATGAGAGAGGCTTGATAAATTGGGATTTTGGGGCTGTTGACGGCTCTTTTTCCCCCTGGAAAGGGAGGAGGTGAGGATATTGCTTATGGAGGGAAGGGTAAAGGCGTTTTAATCCATACACTGACCGAGGGGAATGGTATGCCTTTGGCTAACTGTACAACTGCAGCCAACGGAAATGAGAGAGAGCAAGTATTCCCACTGTTAGATAAAGTCAAACTTAAAACTTTAAAACCTGGCAGACCACGTAAAAGGCTGAAGGTGTTAGCGACTGACAAAGGTTACGATTCAAAGGATAAACGTGCTGCTTTACGCAAGCGGGGAATTAGACCTCAAATACCAAAACGAGCTTGGAAAACTAAGAAAAATAGGGGTAGACCGATTAAAATATCAGTTCCAAGGTTCCAGCAGGAACGTTGTTTTGCGTGGTATCAACGTAAGTATCGTTGTTTAGCTGTCCGATGGGAACGTCAAAAAGTATATTTTGATTCCTTCATTGACCTCGCAACCATCCATATATGGATTCAAAGGATTTTATTAGTGGGATAGATTCCTTTTATTTCTGAAAAATACCCAACTAAAGCAGATTGATAGTTTGGTATATGTATAATTGCGTAGTTGGAGTAGAGTTATGCGGTATCAAAAAGTGTGTAAATATATTGATGCAGTAGTTGGTATCCCAAGTAGAAAGTCTACTCTACCAACTTAAATCATTCCGTTGTGTAGTTACACCATAGGATAAAGCGCGCTAAAAACTACTTTACGAGCCTATCGCAGCACATCATACTCTAGTTGTGACTTTGCAGACACGCCCTAGCTGCAAATAAGTAATAGTTTATAACTATTCTTAATTCATTGTTTTAATGATTTTTTAATTCTTTTAAATATCTGCTTAACTGTCTTAACTGTCCATTTACATATCTGCTTAACTGTCTTAAGTTAAGTACAGTTGCATTTTTTTTGTGAAGCTGAGATGATTTATACGCTAAAATTCAAAAGATGTTTTTACAGTGGGGGGGTGTTGTAAGAAAGCTTACAAAGCTAATTACGGAAAATTGTAGAATAGCAGCTAGGATGGGGGATATCAAGAAAAAAAGTTTATGAGTACCTGATAAACTATCGCTTATCATGCTTTTATTACCAGCCACACAGATGTAGATGGTAAGGAAAGCGCATAAGTAAGGCGGCTCTGAGTTACAGGGAACGGCAAGTGATAGAACCGCTAATTACTTCAAAATCAGAGGTTGGTGAATAACTGTGAATATGGGTGAGGTTTAAATGCCATTTCCTACGTCATTCATACTGTATGGCAGTTAGGTAATCTTAATTTTCAAAGAACGGACTTTAAGAAGGATATATAAGCTAATGCAGTTAGATAATGATAGTCAACTTTTTGCAAAATCAAGTCATCAAAGTTTTACATGTAAAGAAATAGAAGTTGCTATCCGGTCGAGTTTGGCTGTAGATGATTGTGTAGTAAGAAAGAAAAAAACAGAAAAGTTAAAACAGGAATTAGTTGCCTATATAGTTCCATCAGGCTTATTTGTACCAGAACAATTGTTGTCTCACCTGCAAACAATTCTGCCTACCGAATTGATACCCACAGCATTCGTAGCAGTTTCCACCATACCCTTAACAGATGCAGGGCAGGTAGATGAAATTACTCTAGCTTCTTTAGAAGTTATTGACACTGACTTAATGCGTCGCCAAGAGGAGCAATTAGAGTCATTGTCAGAAATTGAACGTGTTGCAGTGGTTGTTGAACCCCACGTTAAAAGAATTCCTCCCGTACATTTAGAAGATTTGCTAGGCGGAACTCAGATTGCTCCTGAAAATACTCAGCAAAAGGTACAAGCAACTAACAAGAGTCACAAGATAGAAAACTTGAACTCGTCCAAATCAAAAAAGCTAGCCATTAGTCATGGGGAACCACTGCAATACTCCGAAGACGCTCCCAAAACTTTAGCACAAGTACTGCAAAGAGCCGCCCAGAGTTCAACTAAAGGTATTATCTACATTCAGCCTGATAGTACCGAAAAAGTTCAATCTTATCGGAAATTATGGCAGGATGCTCAACGGATTTTAGCTGGATTGAGAAACCTAGGACTCAATCGAGCTGATAAAGTCATTTTTCAAATAGAAGATAATCAAGATTTCATCTGTGCTTTTTGGGGTTGCGTACTAGGAGGTTTTGTCCCAGTGCCAATCTCCATCGCCTCAACTTATGAGCCAACCAACAGTACCGCAAGCAAACTACAAAATACTTGGCAGATGCTGGGGAAACCTCTTGTACTGACGAGTGCTTCTTTAGCTGACAACATTGATGATTTATCAAAGTTTTTGAATTTAGAAAACTTTCAAGTTGCAACTATTGAGAAATTGCGTGAATGTGAACCAGATTTCAACCTGCATCAAAGTCAGCCAGAGGATTTAGCCATTTTGTTTTTGACTTCTGGTAGCACTGGTATACCCAAGTGTGTGATGTTGAATCACCACAATCTATTGAGTATGACAACTGGCTTAATTTTAATGGGTCATTTCTCCAGCCAGGAAAGCGTTTTAAACTGGATGCCTTTGGATCATGTCGGTGCGCTAGTTTCTCTTAGTATCATGGCTGTTAGTCTGGGTTGTCAACAAATCCATGTGCCTACTAGCTTAATTGTGCAAAATCCGCTCTTGTGGCTAGATTTGATTGATAAACATCAAGCTACGATTAGTTGGGCACCTAACTTTGCCTTTTCGCTGATATGCGAGCGTGCGATAGATATTAACCAAAAACAGTGGAATTTATCATCAATGCGTTTTGTCATCAACGCTGGCGAACCCATTGTCACTAAAGTAGCCAGGAGTTTTTTAAAGCTGCTTCGCCGTCATGGTTTACCAACGAATGCGATTCATCCAGCCTTTGGGATGTGCGAAACTTCTTCTGGTATTACTTATTCTGATAGCTTTTCTTTAGAAACTTCATCGGATGACACTTTATTTGTAGAACTAGGATCTCCAATTGCTGGTGCTTCACTGCGTATTGTTGATGAAAACGAACAAATAGTTACAGAAGGTACAATTGGGCGTTTACAAGTAAAAGGTGCATCTGTTACTTGTGGTTACTATCAAAATCCACAGGCAAACCAAGAAGTTTTTACCCCCGAGGATTGGTTTAATACCGGAGATTTAGGATTTCTCCATCAAGGGCGTTTAACTATTACTGGACGGCAGAAAGATGTAATTATCATCAATGGACTTAACTACTACTGTCACGAAATCGAAGCCGCCGTTGAAGAAGTTAAAGGAGTAGAAGTTTCTTATACAGCTGCCTGTGCAGTAGACTCATTCGGAATAAATATTGATCAACTAGCTATCTTTTTCAATACTTCCCTTTCTGAAGATGACAATTTAGTCACTCTGCTTAAGGAAATTCGCACTTCTGTTGTCAACAAGGTGGGAGTCAATCCAGACTATCTCATTCCAGTAGAACAAAAAATTATTCCTAAAACTGCCATTGGTAAAATCCAGCGCTCGCAACTGAGTCAACGCTTCAATACAGGTGATTTTCAATCCATTATTAAACGAATTGATATATTACTGGGTAACGCTAATACTATTCCTGACTGGTTCTACCGTCAAGTATGGCAGCCCAAATCTCCTATTACTTTTAATTCTTATTTAACTGTTATTAACTCCACTCTAGTATTTCTAGATTCTTTTGGCTTGGGGGCATATTTATGTCAGATATTATCAGAGCATAACCTTCCATACATCACTGTTTCACCTGGAGAAGATTTTCGTCAAATTAATCGCTCACACTACACAATAACTCCAGGACAAGCCAAGGACTACGAACTATTACTTGAATCTCTGGCAGTAGATAACATTATCATTGGGCAGATTCTTCATCTCTGGACTTATGACGAATATAGCGGAGAAATCACAAGCCAAGAAACTCTCCAACAAGCACAAGAAAATGGAATATACAGTTTATTGTTTCTGGTTCAAGCTTTAGCCAAAATTCAATGTTTTGACAATTCTGTCCAATTATCATTTATTTCCAGTCATACTCAATCTATTTCCTCAGATGATTTAATAGCTTATGAAAAATCAGCGGTATTAGGGCTGCTGAAAACCATTCCCCAAGAACTACCAAAACTGAACTGTCGTCACATCGATTTGCCTTTTGCTGAAGTTGAAAAAAATGGAGCTTATATCTTACAAGAGATGCAAGTTTCCTCAAAAGAACGAGAGGTAGCTTACAGGAATGGACAGCGTTTGGTTCCTCGTTTGGAAAAAGTTGATTGGACTAACAAACCGAAATCTCCAGTTACCTTCAAACAAGGAGGAACTTATTTAATCACCGGAGGACTCGGTGGTATAGGTATTGAGATTGCGCGTTATTTGTTGAAACATTACCAAGTTCAGCTACTGTTGGTTGGACGAACTCCAATACCCGATAAAAGTACTTGGAAGATCCATTTAGATAAAGAAGACACTATTGCACAACGCCTGAAAGCTTATCAAGAACTAGAACAGCTTGGAGGAGAGATAATTTACGAAGCTGTTGATATTTGTGACTTAAAACAGTTACAAATAATAGTTGAAAAAGCTAGCTCCCAATGGGGAAAGAATCTGGACGGAGTCATTCATTTAGCTGGAACTTTTCACGAGCAGCTTGTACTTGAAGAGCAAAAGGAAAACTTAGCAGCAGTGTTGCGTCCTAAGGTATTGGGTGCTTGGGCATTGCATCAACTGGTGAAAGATAATAAGGGCAGCATTTTTATCAATTTTTCTTCGGCACATGGTTTTTTTGGTAGCACTGCAGTCGGGGCTTATGCTGCTGCCAATAGTTTTCTTGATCGCTTTTCTCACTATCAAAATTCCAACAGTACCTTACAGAGCTATTGTTTTAGTTGGAGTATGTGGGATGAGACAGGGATGAGCCAGGGATATGAAATGAAGAATCTGATTCGTGCCAAAGGTTTTTATGTCATGTCTTCTTCTCAAGCAATATCTTCAATGCTTGCAAGCTTACAACATCAGCAAACACATCTATTTATTGGTTTGGATGGGAGCAACCAAAACATTCAACGTTGGCAGTCGTCTGCTTTTAATTTACAGAAGTTAACTGCTTATTTCACTGCCAGTAGTAACGAAGTTGTGCAATTACCAGACTTGCGAGTACAAGATTGCTTTGGAACTTCTTGTACTTGCAACTTGGTACAACTGCCCCAAATGCCTTGTCTCGAAAACGGCGAAATTGATCGCGTGAGCCTCATTAAGGGAATTAACACTCACGAAATTAGGAACCGCATTGAACCACGCAACGAGATAGAGTTCAAAATTGCTCAATATTGGCAACAAGTGCTAAAAGTTCCACTTTTAGGCATTCACGATAACTTTTTTGAGTTGGGAGGGAATTCCCTGCTAGCTAGTCAAATTATTTCTCGGTTATACGAAGATTTCTCTGTTGAGTTGTCTCTACAGCGTTTGTTTAAAGCCCCTACTATCGCTAGTTTAGCCCAAAGTATTGAAGCGATTCGAGGGGTTACTCAGGATACGACGAGTGCATCTATTGAGGCAATCGCAGAAGAATATGAGGAAGTAAGAATATGATAACAGAAGAGTTTTTAGCTAACCTGCAAACCAAGGGTGTAAAAATCTGGATTGACGGAGATCAACTTGGCTGTCGCGCTCCTAAAGGAGTCATGACAGCAGCCATCCAGCAGGAACTTAAAGAGCGCAAAACAGAAATCCTTGCTTTTCTCAAAGAAGCTCAAACAGCTACCCAATCTACCTCTTTCCCTCTAATGCCAGTTGCAAGGGATAGGGAGTTGCCTTTATCTTTTGCACAACAAAGGATGTGGTTTCTTCATGAACTAGATAAGGAAAGCCCATTTTATAATGAAAGTCTACAAGTGCGGATTGTTGGAAAACTCTCTGTGATAGCCTTAGAACAGAGTATCAACGAAATTATCCGCCGTCATGAAGCTTTACGAACTACCTTTGCGGTGAGAGAGGGGATACCTTTTCAGGCGATATCACCTACCTTTGCGTTAGCGAAGCGGGCGCTCTGCGCCATCGCCATACCCGTAGTAGATTTGCAAAATTTCTCACCAACTTCACTGCAACAAATAGTAACTCAAGAGGTTCGCAAACCCTTTGACTTGGGTATCGCTCCTTTATTGCGAGCTACTCTACTACGCCAAGAAGCAGAATCTCACTTGTTGATTTTGACTATACACCACATCATTACTGATGGCTGGTCAATGGGGATATTCTTTAAAGAGTTAGAAACCCTTTATCACGCTTTTACTAAAGGTGAACCAAATCCCTTACCAGAGTTAAAGATACAATACGCTGATTTTGCCCTCTGGCAACGCAACTGGTTCACTAACGAAGTTCAACAAAAGCAACTTGAGTACTGGAAACAACAGTTAGCTGGTGCGCCGCCCTTGTTGGAGTTGCCAACGGATTATCCGCGCCCTCCAGTGCAGACTTTCTCTGGTGCTACCAAAAAATTTCAAATCGAAGAGCATTTAACTTCTCAACTTGCAACCCTCAGCCAGAAGTCAGGTGTCACCTTATTTATGACCCTGCTGGCAGCTTTTGCCATTTTACTCCATCGTTACAGTGGTCAAGATGATATTTGTATCGGTTCGCCTTTTGCTAACCGCAATCGTCAAGAATGTGAATCACTAATCGGCTGTTTTGTCAACACTTTGGTGTTGCGTACTCAAATCGAAGATAATCCAAGTTTCTCTCAATTCCTCGAACAAGTCCGCTCTGTTGTTTGGAATGCTCACGCACACCAAGACGTACCATTTGAGCAAGTGGTAGAAGCACTACAGCCGGAACGTTCTCTTGGCTATAACCCTTTGTTTCAAGTGGTGTTTGTTTTAGAAAATTTTTCGCTCGATACTTTAGAGTTACCTGATATTAGTCTGACTCCAGAGATGGTAGAACGGGGTACGTCTCAGTTCGATTTGAGCCTCTCGATTTGGCAGACACAAAAGGGATTAATTGGATCGTGGGAATATAACAGCGATCTGTTTGAGGCGGATACAATTGCTAGGATGACTCTTCATTTCCAGACTTTGTTAGAAACAATAGTTAGCGATCCCTATCAAAAAGTTGGGGAATTAACTTTGCTAACTGAGTCACAAAGGCATCAGTTATTAGTGGAATGGAACGATACTCAGACGAATTATCCTCAAGATAAATGTATCCATCAGTTGTTTGAGGAGCAGGTGCAGCGTACCCCAGATGCTGTGGCGGTGGTATTTGGCAATCAACAACTGACTTATCAACAATTAAACACCCAAGCTAATCAATTGGCACATTACTTGCGCTCATTGGGTGTGAAAGCAGATGTGTTGGTGGGTATTTGTGTAGAGCGATCGCCTTTAATGATAGTAGGAATGCTGGGGATTCTCAAGGCTGGTGGTGCTTATGTACCCCTTGACCCAGCATATCCCCAAGAGCGTTTGGCGTTCATGCTAGAAGATGCTCAGGTATCGGTACTGCTGACCCAGGAAAGTTTAGTTAAAACCCTACCGCCACACAAAGCGCAGGTGATTTGTCTGGATAGTGAAGTAGCTTTGAGCACCAGCACTGAGAATTTTACTCACACTACGACAACAGACAATCTCGCTTATGTAATTTACACCTCCGGTTCCACTGGCAGACCCAAAGGAGTGCAAATTGAACATCGAGGATTGTTAAACCTCGTCTTTTGGCATCAACAAGCTTTTGCCGTGTCTTCTTGTGACCGCGCCACACAAGTTGCAGGAGTCGCTTTTGATGCTTGTGGTTGGGAAATCTGGCCTTACCTAGCGGTAGGAGCTAGTATTTACTTCCCCGATGATGAAACCCGGATTGATCCTGAGCAGCTGCGAGACTGGATGTTGTCGCAAGCAATCACCATCAGCTTTTTACCAACGCCAATGGCTGAAAAAATGCTGTCATTAACTTGGCCAGAAAATTCTGCTTTGCGGACTTTGCTCACAGGTGGGGATCAACTGCATCAGTATCCTTTAGATTCCCATCCCTTTGAGGTGGTGAATAATTACGGCCCAACAGAAAATACTGTAGTTACAACATCAGGTATTGTTCCTAAAAAACAACAAACTTATTTATCACCTACAATTGGTCGCGCGATCGCTAATACCCAAGTTTATATCTTAGATTCCCTGTTACAACCTGTACCCATTGGCGTAGCTGGAGAACTTTACATCAGTGGTGAGAGTTTGGCTCGTGGCTACCTCAACCGTCCCGGCCTGACCGCAGAACGCTTCATCTGCAATCCTTTCGCACCTGAAGGACGGGTTTATCGGACAGGCGATTTAGTTCGCTATCAAGCCGATGGCAATATAGAATATTTGGGTCGCATTGACAACCAAGTTAAGATTCGCGGCTTCCGCATTGAACTTCCTGAAATTGAAGCTACTTTAACTCAACACCCCCAAGTACGCGAGGCTGTGGCGATCGTCAGGGAAGATATACTTAGTGTGAAGAGTTTGGCTGCCTATATCATCCCAGAACTGGCACAGCCTACCAGTAATGAGTTACGCCAGTTTCTCAAGTCAAAGCTCCCCAGTTACATGGTTCCTGCATCCTTCACATTTCTAGAAGTTCTGCCAATTACGCCCAACGGCAAGGTAGACCGTCGTGCATTACCAGTACCGGAGTTTGAGTCTGATGAATCAACAGGTTTTGTTTCTCCGCACACTCACACTCAAGAAGTCTTAGCCAAGATTTGGCAGGAGATTTTATTACTTAAACAAGTTGGTATCCACGACAATTTCTTTGAATTGGGCGGAGATTCCATCATTAGTATGCAAATTATTGCCAAAGCTAATCAATATGGACTAAAATTGACTCCAAAACAAATATTTCAACACCAAACAATTGCTGAATTAGCCAGTGTTGCTGGTACAATTAATTCGGTTCAATCAGAACAAGGGTTAGTTACAGGTTTTATCCCTCTAACACCTGTTTTACACTGGTTCTTTGAGCGAAATCTGCCGGAACTGCATCACTTTAACCAATCTTTTCTGCTAGAAGTTCCCGCAAATTTGCTGCCGGAACTATTAGAGCAGGCACTACGCAAGTTAGTGTACCATCATGATGCTTTGCGTTTGCGATTTGTACAGCAGGATGGACAATGGCAGCAGTACAACAGTGATGCCTGGAATGAGGTATCGTTAGTGAGCGTAGATTTATCACATCTGCCTCAAGCGGAACAGTTAAAGGCGATCGCAAACAAAGCAGAGGAAGCACAAAGAATGCTCAACTTAGCAGATGGTCCGCTGATGCGGGTCGTCCTGTTTCAATTGGGTTATTCTCCCGGACGGTTACTCATTGTCATCCATCACACAGCAGTCGATGGTATTTCGTGGCGAATTTTGCTAGAAGACTTATCTAATGCATATAAACAATTAGAAATTGGCAAAAGTATCCAACTACCTGCAAAAACAACTTCCTTTAAGGATTGGGCAATGCGATTGCAGGATTATGCCCGTAGCCAAGAACTCCGTTCACAACTAGATTACTGGCAGGACTCAATGCAGTTCCCAACGGCTTCTTTACCGTTGGATTATACTGCTGTTGCCCAAGATAACACTGTGGCTTCCAGTCAGATTGTATCTGCATATCTAAGTGTAGAACAGACACGCGCTCTGTTGCAGGATGTTCCCTCAGCTTACAACACTCAAATTAACGATGTGCTGCTAACGGCGTTGGTGCAGACCTTCACTCGTTGGACAAGTTCTCCCTCTTTACTGATTGACTTAGAAGGTCACGGACGAGAGGACTTGTTTGAGGATGTGGACTTATCCCGCACAGTAGGCTGGTTTACCAGTATCTTCCCTGTGCTGTTAAAGCTGGAAAATCAAAATAATTTAGGAGAAGTTCTCAAGTCAGTCAAAGAACAACTACGCCGGATTCCTAATAAGGGTATTGGTTATGGCATCTTGCGTTATTTGAGTATAGATGAGAGCGATAGCGTTTGCGTAGCGCCCCCTATGCCTAACGGCACGCTTCCGCTATCGGGGCTAGCGCTGCTGCGTTCGCGGAGCGGCTCTGAAAGAGCTAGCGCAGATCGCCATCAATTACAAGCCCTCGCCCAAGCCCAAGTAAGCTTTAACTACTTTGGTCAATATGACCAAACGCAGTTAGCAAACTTGGGATGGAAATATGCCCAAGAGTCTAGTGGTTCTATTCATAGTTCCAAAGGACAACGCCACCATTTATTAAATATGAATGGAATAGTTGTTGATGGAAAGCTGAAATTAGAGTGGCAATACAGCGAGAAATTCCATCGTCGGGAAACTATAAAACAGCTGGCTCATGAGTATATAGAAGCCTTAGAAGCTATTATTTCCCACTGCTTCTCTCCAGAGGAAGGTGGTTACACTCCTTCTGATTTCCCGGATGTTGAGTTTAGCCAAGAAGGTTTAGACGAATTATTAGCAGAAATTGACTGAAGCGATCCAAGGATATCAATCTGGTTCCTATTTAACAATGCTCAACTAAATTCAGGAGGTTATTTATAACCAAGGTACCAATAACTCGCCACCAATAAATATCTTGAATATTTAGGAAAAATATGCTGAAATTTAAAATAGAGTTTAAACCTCGTATCCCTCCTTCAAAAAATTTAATCATAGGTACTTTGGGTCCTGCTGGTACTAGTAGTGACTATGTTTCCAAGTATATAATTAACCAGCTATCATCAGAAGATTTTACTGTATCAACTCAGTTATTTGATACTTTTTTAGATGTCAAAGAAGCCTTGCTGCAAGACAAAGTAAATTTAGCGTTGGTTCCTCACGCTTATGACCACATTAATGAGTTTTATATGGAGCCTAATTTTGAATTAGGCTTTATTTTTATATATCCCACTCCCGTTTATGGGTTGGCTAAAAAGAAAGATAAAAAGGCAGTTTTCAATGGATCTAGAATTGTGACTCATCTGGCTCCTCTACCTTTGTTAAAACAACTTTTGCCAGATACTCAAGATAAAGCACAAATCCAAGTTGATTTATCTCCTTCTACTAGCGATTCGGCAATGCAAGTCAAACAGGGTTTAGCCGATTTCGCTATTACTAATGAGAATGCTGTTAAAGCTTACGATTTAGAATTTATTTCTACTTATGGAAATATCCAGATGAGTTGGTCGCTTTTTCAGAAAAAAAGATTACATTAACAACAAGTTATGTCTAAATATTTTCCCCAACCAAAAACTATTATAATTAACTCTAATGTAGAGTTACTCGCCTTTCAATGCCAAGATACCGTTGTGCAGTTAGCTTCTATTCCCCCAGGCGCAACCTTTACATTACATAGCCATCCCGAAAGCCAAATAGGAATGCAAATTACGGGAAGGTTAGAATTTAATCTCAACGGTACAAAAGAAATTCTCGAACCTCTTGAGCAAGTGTATGTAGCTGGTGCTAACGTGCTGCATGGTTCTACCAATCCTTTTGCAGAAACAGCATTAGCATTTGATGTAAAACGCATCGCAAATGTGGAGGAACCTGAAGAGGCGATTTTAAAAGTTTCACCAACTCTCGATAAAATTACAGGTTTTGAATGTCAGTCTGTTATTGGTTCTTGGTTTGAAATTATTATTACTAAAATTGCTCCTAGAGCAATCATCCCAACTCGCCAAGCTGATAGTGACAAAATGGGAATAGTCCTCAATGGTAAACTAGCGATCACCATCCAATACGAACAAAAACAGTTAGAATATGGTAGTATTTATTATGCTCCTGCCGAGGCTTTATACGAGGGATATAATGCTTCTGATGAAACTGTAACTTTAATTGAGATTTTGATTAAACCTTCCTCTACTCTTTCAATTAAAGATGCTTGTTTAAAGACAGCACTAACTGCTTCCTAAAGGAATATTAATTATGGATTTAGGATTAACACAGAAAGTCGCTTTAGTGACAGGAGCCAGCGCTGGTATAGGTTACACCGTTGCTCAAAAGTTGGCAGCAGAAGGTTGTCACTTAGTAATTTGTGGTAGAAATTCTGAACGATTGGAACAAGCTTATCAAAGTTTTGTTGGTTCTCCAGCAAAAGTTATTCCCATTTGTGCTGATGCTCAAAATGCTGATGATTCTCAAAAACTAGTACAAGAAGCTATTACAAAATTTGGCAAAATCGATATTTTGGTCAATAATTCTGAGGGGGCAGCATTTTCTCTTGAACCTATAGAAAAGATCTCTGATGAAGATTGGGAAAATGTCTTTGAGCGCAAGTTAATGGGCTATATTCGCATGACCAATCTGGTGCTACCAACGATGAAAAGTCAGCAATGGGGGCGGATTATTAATATCATTGGCACATCAGGAAAAGAATCTTCTAGTCGTCTTGTAAAATCGGGGGTAGCGAATGCGGCCTTAATGAATTTTACTAAAACTGTGGCGACGCAAGTTGCTAAATGGAATGTGTTAGTTACTGGTGTTAATCCTGGTTTTATTGATACTCCTAGACATAGAGAATATTTAGAAGTATTTGCCCAACAGGAAGGAAAGACGGTTGATGAAATTATCGCCGGAAGTAATAAAATAATTCCTCTTGGTCGTCGCGGTTTATCTAGTGAAGTGGCAAATTTAGTTGCGTTTTTAGCATCAGAATGTGCTAGCTATATAACGGGTGTGACTATTCCGGTTGATGGGGGATTGTCAACTTCTGCTTTTTGAATTTATGGTTTTTATTTAGATTTATTTTTTTAACGTAGACGCATAGCGGCTTCCCGATAGCCGTTTGCGCAGCGCCCCCTTAGGGGCTAGGCGTGGCGTCAGCCATAGGGTAGCGCAGAGGCGCAGAGGGAGCAGAGAGAAAAGAGAAAACTTACATAAATAATATCAATTTTTAAAACAATGGTAGTTGCACAAAAGCCAAACAAAAGTAAAGATATTGAATCTATATATCCTCTATCGGCGATGCAGGAGGGGATGTTATTTCATGCTCTGTATGAGCCGGAATCGACACTCTATTTTGAGCAGTTTCAATTAACTCTGTATGGCAATTTAGATGTAGGTATATTTGAACGCGCTTGGCAAGTTTTAGTAGAGCGACATTCAGTTTTGCGGACTCTTTTTGTTTGGAAGAATCGCAAGCAAGCAGTACAGGTAGTACGTAAACAAGTTAATTTGCCTTGGTCTAATTTAGACTGGCGGATGTTGTCTCAGCAGGAGCAGGAAATCCGGCTAAATTCGTTTTTAGAAGCAGATAAAAAGCAAGGTTTTGAACTTGACAAAGCTCCCATTATGCGGTGTGCATTAATTCGGGTAGCTGATGAAACTTACGAGTTTGTTTGGAGTTTTCATCACTTGCTGCTTGATGGTTGGAGTTGGCCGATTATTTTCAGAGAATTATTTTCTATTTATGAGTCAATTCAGCAAGGTAAACAGTTAAATTTAGCTCCAAGTCGTCCTTTCCGCGATTATATTAATTGGTTGCAGCAGCAAGATTTGGCTGGGGCTAAGGCCTTTTGGCAAAAGAATCTTGAGGGTTTCTCTGCACCTACTCCTTTGATTGTAGAACGACCTATCGGGCAGAGTTCTCACCAACAACTATATATTGATGTTCTCTCCCAAAATCTATCAGCCCAGACGACAACAGCCTTAAAAACTTTTGCCCAACAGCATCATCTGACACTTGCCACGTTAATTCAAGCAGCTTGGGCTTTGTTGCTCAGTCGCTATAGTGGCGAGTATGACGTGGCTTTCGGCACTACTGTCTCTGGTCGTCCTCCGGTTTTATCCGGTGTAGAGTCGATGGTAGGGGTGTTTATTAACACTATGCCAGCACGGTTAAAAATATCTGAGCAAACTGATTGGTTAACCTGGTTGCGGTTGTTACAAGAAGAGTACATAGAACGAGAACAGTATTCATATACCCCACTGGTAGATATTCAAGGTGTGAGTGAAATTCCTCGCACTCAACTTTTGTTTGAAAGTTTGGTTGTCATTGAGAACTATCCTATCAATGCAACCTTGCAGCAACTTCCTGGGAATTTGAGCATCGGGGAAATTCAAGATAGGGGGCAAACTAATTATCCTCTAACAGTGGTGGCGATTCCTGGTGAGGAAATGACTGTCAAAATTAGTTACGATCGCGATCGCTTTCATGCAGGTATCATCGATCGCATGGCTGGTCATTTCCTCACTTTGTTAGAGGGAATTATCGCTGATCCTCATCGCACTCCAGGGGAGTTACCGCTATTAACGGCAGCTGAGGAAGATTTGCTGTTAAGAGAGTGGAATGCAACCGCAGCAGCGCATCCCATTAATCGTTGCATCCATCAGTTATTTGAGGAGCAAGTTGCAAAGAACCCCCAAGCCTTGGCGGTGGTATGTGACAACCAGCAATTGACATATCAGGAGTTAAACCAGCAAGCCAATAAAATCGCCCACCACTTACAACGCTTAGGTGTAAAACAAGATATCCCAGTAGGTATTTGCGTAGAGCGTTCGTCGAAGACGTTGCCGAAGGCATCGCTTGCTGCGATGATTGCTATTTTAGGCACGCTCAAGGCTGGGGGGGTTTGCGTTCCTCTCGATCCCCACTATCCGCCAGAGCGTTTAGCTTTCATGCTTCAGGATTCTCAAACACCAATCGTGTTAACTCAATCACGTTGGCGAGCATTACTTGAAGGTAATACGACTCGTCATCTAATTATGTTAGATGATGATGCGGACGTAATTAGCCAAGAATCCGAGACTAATCCGCAAATTGAAGTTACAACAGATAACTTAGCCTACCTCATCTATACTTCTGGTTCTACTGGCACACCTAAAGGAACGATTGTTCCCCATCGCTCGCTCACCAATTTAGTCGCACACCATCAGGCGAAAATGGCTACAGGTGTGGGTGTGCTTCAGTTTGCTTCCTTGAGTTTTGATGTCAGCTATCACGAAATATCCGTGGCTTGGGGCTTTGGCGGCACATTGTATCTTATTCCAGAGTGCGATCGCAAAGATTTAGATAAATTAATTCAATTACTGGCTAACAACCCAATTGGTAAAGTTTTTCTACCTGTTACCCTGTGGCAGCAATTAGCGGAAATCTACGGAGAGCAAGTACATTTATTTAACAACATTAGGGAAGCGATCGCTTGTGGCGAACAATTGCAAATTACACAGCCAATGATTAAGCTGTTTAAGCGTTTGCCTAATTGTACGCTCTACAATTTCTATGGCCCCACCGAAGCAGACTTAGTTACAGCTTATACCTTTAGCAAAAACCCAGATGAATGGCCGATTTATCCTCCCATTGGTAAACCAGCTGTGAATGTGCAAGTTTATCTATTAGACCGCAATCTCCAACCCGTACCAATTGGCGTATCTGGAGAACTCTACGTCAGTGGTGATGGCTTGGCGCGTGGCTACCTCCACCGTCCAGATTTGACCAATCAAAAGTTTTTACCTAATCCGTTTCACTCAGCACTCAGCAACGCCACTTGCAACAAGAGCGGCACGCCGCCCAACGCAGTGGCTCCTCAGCACTTGTATAAAACAGGGGATTTAGCGCAATACCTGCCAGATGGCAATATCCAATTTTTAGGACGGATAGATGATTTGGTCAAAGTCCGGGGTTTTCGCGTTGAACTAGGAGAAGTTGAAGCTGTTCTGAGCAAACATCTGCAAATTAATCAAGCAGTAGCAAAAGTGTTTGGGGAAAGTGCTAGGGAAAAATATTTAGTCGCTTACTTTGTGCCAATTCTTGGCGAGACAATCAAAGTCGAACAATTGCGAACTTTTTTGAGCGACCAACTGCCAGATTATATGATGCCATCGGCGTTTGTGGAAATGGAATCTTTTCCCCTTACGCCTAATGGCAAAGTCAACCGTCGCGCTTTACCAGAACCATCAAACAGCCGACCAGAATTAAGCCAAACTTATGTGGAACCGCGCACACCCACCGAAGAAATTTTAGCGGGAATTTGGCGAGATGTTTTAGGGTTACAAAAAGTTGGCATTTACGATAACTTCTTTGATTTGGGGGGACATTCTTTATTAGCAACCCAGGTAATTGCTTTAACGCGCAAAGCATTTGGCATAGAATTACCCCTTTTGAGTTTATTTGAGTCTCCAGCGATGGCACCTTTAGCCCAAAAAATCGCCACAGCTAACGCACCAAATCAACGGGAATTAGCCCTCACAAGGTTCTCATCTCAAGGCGAAGCCATCCCAATTTCTTTAATCCAGCTGGAATTTTGGTTTTTTGACCAATTCTATCCCGGCAATCCCATCTATAACTTGCCTTTGATCTATCGGATTACAGGTGCGCTAAACGAAAAAGCTTTAGAAGAGAGTTTAAGAGAAATTGTCCGACGGCATGAGACATTGCGATCAACTTTTCAGGTAAAAGATGGACAAGTCGTTTATGCGATTATTGACGAACCTGTATTCGATTTTTGCGTAATCGATCTGCGTCACATCCCCGCAGCCGAACGCGAAACTCAAGTTAAACAACTAGCTGAGAAAGAAATTAAGCAGCCTTTCGATTTAGCACGCGGACCACTATTACGCAGCAAACTGTGGCGTTTGGATGAACAAGAGTATCTGTTTATTGCCGTCACACACCACATTGTTGCTGATGGTTGGTCTTTTAGTATCCTCACCCAAGAATTAGCCCAACTTTACGCAGCTTTTTGTGAAGGTAAACCTTCTCCCCTAAAAGATTTACCTATCACATATAGTGACTTTGCTCAATGGCAAAGACAGTGGTTAAAAGGAGAAGTTTTAGAATCTCAGCTTCAGTTTTGGCAAAAGCATTTAGGCATTAGTCCACCAATATTGCAGCTACCAACTGATTATCCCCGCCCGCCAGTACGCACCTTTGAAAGTGCAGTTAAATCTGTAGTTATTTCCCAAAAACTAACCGATGCACTTAAAGCCTTGAGTCAACAGGAAGGCGTAACTTTATTTATGACCTTGTTGGCAGCATTCCAGACATTACTTTTTGCCTATACCAAACAGGAAAATATAATTGTCAGCAGTGCTTTAGCTAATCGCACCAGAATAGAAACTGAGGGATTGATTGGTTTCTTTGTCAATTTGCTACCATTCTGTACCAACTTAGGAGGAAACCCCAGCTTCCGGGAATTATTGGGTCGAGTGCGTGAAGTAGCTTTGGGTGTTTACGCTCATCAAGAAATGCCCCTAATCAAGCTAGTAGAAGAACTCCAGCCAGTGAGAGACCCTAGCTACACATTAATCAATCAAGTAATGTTTGTCTTTCAAAATACTCCAGAAGACAATTTAGAGTTTTCCAATCTGATTTTAAAAGAGGAGTTAATTGCTAAAGATACCAAAGATACCGCAGAATTTGATTTAGAGTTAACGCTCGAAGAAACATCAACAGGTATTGAAGGTTTGCTGGTTTATAGAACCGATTTATTTACAGATGCGACTATAATCAAAATGGTCGATAATTTCTTGACTTTGCTAGAAAAAATAACCATTAATTCTAACCAACCTCAAGCTGAACTTATCTTAGTATCTGAGCCTCCAAGCTTACCCAATCAAACTGTTACATTGCCAATATCGAAGGAATTTGTAAAACCGCAAAACCCTGATGAAAAAGTTGTGTTAGCTATCTGGCAAGATATTTTAGGACGAGAGGAGATTAGTACTCAAGACAACTTTTTTGAACTTGGAGGAAATTCTTCTCTAGCTCTTGAAGTTATCTGCAAAATCGAGTCAGCTTTCCAAGTAGAACTTCCTTTAACTTACCTGTTTGAGAAATCTACTATAGTTCAGCTAGCAGAAGCGATTCAAAATCAATAAAACAGCCAAGAATTTGAAATCTAATACTTAGACTTTGCTAACAAATTTGACTTGTAAATGTAAAGGTGAACAATATGGAAGTTACAGCTAATAATCAAAAATTTGAAGAAAACATAGCACCTAGTATTAAAAAAGTAACTCAACTATCTAACGAAGAATTACGTATATTGCACGAAATTCCTAGATTTAGACCGATTCTGCAAACTTTAGTCGTCATTGGTACATATTTCACCCTCTCATCTCTTGGTTTCTGGTTGAATAACTGGGCAGTTTGGTTATTAGTCTGGTTTGTGCAAGGATTTTTATTTGTCTGCATTTTTGCGGCAATACATTATTGTTCTCACAGTAGTTTGTATAGGTCAAAAAATGCTAACCGGTTTGTGGGAACTTTCTTGTCATTAGTATTATTGATGAACTTTTATTTTCACAAATATATTCATTTAGGACATCATCAAGAAACAAGAAATAAAGGTATCATCGTAGGAGATACCTCAGGTTGGCAGACATTTCCCGATATCAAAACTTATTTTCTTGCTTTGACATATTTTTATCCACTCGCGACATGGAAGAATTGGTGGATAGCAACCAAAGGATTGTATATAAACTCTTTGATAAATCCTCAGCAAGAAGAATCGGACGTAGCAATTAAGTTTTACGTGAACTATTTTAAAACCCCAGAACAACGCCAAGTAGTTTTACAAAATAATTGGTTGTTATTGGGTTGGGTTGTTGTAATGGCAGGATTAACAGTAATTTATCCCTGGGTGCTTTTTTGTGGTTACTGGATACCATTATTAACTTTTGCTGCTCCATTCGGCTTCATATTAACTATTACAGATCACTATGGCTGTGAGTCTGGCTTAAATCACAACGAATGGAATAATACAAGAACAATGCTTTCTAGCCCTATCGTTAGGTTTTATTACTTTAATAATAATTACCATGTAGAACATCATCTTTACCCAAGTATGCCAGAGCATAACTATCCCAAGATTCATGAGTTAGTTAAACATCGCCTCAATTCTGTGGAAAAATCATACTTTATGTTTCATCTCAAAGTAATGCAGGGTTTGATTGCGGCGAAAAGTTAGTAGATATGGTTGTATGCTTAAAGTCTAATCAAAACACATTTTATGATGCAAGATCGTAGATTTGGGCGTACAGAGTTGCCAATGCCAGTCTTTTCATGCGGCGGAATGCGCTACGCCTATACAGAAGATAAAGAGCTTAGTCAAGAACAAATTCCCGATGAAAATCAGAAGAATCTAGAAGCTACTATTCATCGTGCTTTAGAGGTTGGCATTAATCACATCGAAACTGCCCGCATCTATGGAACTTCGGAGATGCAATTAGGTGCTATTTTACCGAAGTTGCCTAGAGAAAAAATTATTGTACAAACTAAGGTTTGCCCCACATCTGACTCTGAAGAATTTCGCCGTTTGTTTGATAAATCTTTAGCTTTATTAAAGCAAGATTATATTGATTTATTAACAATACATGGCATTAATTATGAGCCACAGTTTGCCGATACCACTCGCCCTCATGGTTGTCTTGATGTAGCGCGACAATTACAAGCGCAGGGTAAGGTAAAGTTTATTGGCTTTTCTACCCACGCGCCAACAGATTTAATTATTAAAACTATTAAAACCAATCAATTTGATTATGTAAATTTACATTGGTACTACATTAATCAATTCAATTGGCCTGCTATTGAAGCCGCCACGCGTCACGATATGGGGGTATTTATCATTAGTCCATCTGATAAAGGTGGAATGCTTTATAAGCCGCCACAAAAGTTATCGGACTTATGCTATCCTCTCAGCCCGATGGCGTTTAACGATTTGTTTTGTTTAAGCCATCCGCAAGTACATACTTTAAGTTTAGGTGCATCGAAACCATCAGATTTTGATGAACATTTGCAGGTGATAGAACTTTTAGATAAAGCTGATGAAATTTTATTGCCAATTTTAACTCGGTTAGAAACAGCCGCGATCGCCTCTCTCGGAAAAGACTGGTATAGTACCTGGCACATTGGTTTACCCCACTATAGCCAAACTCCTGGTGAAATTAATATTCCAGTTATTTTATGGTTGCGAAATTTAGCGATCGCTTTTGATATGTGGGAATATGCTACAAGACGTTACAACCACTTAAATAATGCCGATCCTTGGTTCCCTGGTAAGACAGCCGAACGAGTTAGAGAATTTGATTTAAGCGATTGTTTGCGTCATAGTCCTCATGCTGACAAAATCCCAGCTTTATTAGAAGATGCCCATAGGTTGTTAGCTCAACCTAGTTAAGAATAAATTGCGGAGTGGTTTACGATATAGTGGCAGTCCGAAATCGTATTCAAAGTATTAAACACTCTACCCTCATCAGCACATTTTGGAACCCTTAGGACCGAAAACTGACTGAAACTAACTAAAGAGGATATCGTTTATATGCAAATTCCGGTCATTGACTTCAATCCTTTTCTAACTGGTGACAAAGTTGCAAAACAAGCTGTGGCTTCGCAAATCTCTCTGGCTATTCATGAAGTCGGGTGTTTTTATCTCAAAAATTATGGTATTTCTCAGAATCTAGTCACTCAAGCCTTTTCACAAGTTGAGAGCTTTTTTGCCCTACCAGAAGATGAAAAAGAACAAGCATCGTTCTTTCCAGACCGGAATCTTCGTGGATATCATAACTTTAAAAAAAATGAAGATCGGCACAACGCCAATGAATTAATGACAGAAGGATTTCATTTCGGTAAAGAAATTACTTACGATGAAGTTAGTGATATTGAAGATCCTTTTTTTGAACCGAATAAATGGCCTAAAAATCCTACTCAGTTTCGTGAAGTAATGATGGAATTTTTCAATTTTTGTCATGAAAGTGCCTTGAAAGTATTGCAAGCCTTAGCTATTGCTCTGCAAATCCCACAAGATTACTTTACAAATTTATATTTAGATCAAAATCACGGTATGGTTTGGCATCACTACCCATCTATTTATCACCCTCCAGAAAAAGGCAAAGTTTATTTGACAGAACATACCGATATAGGAACCCTAACATTTTTATTTCAAGATTCTGAAGGTTTAGAAGTATATACAAATTCTGGAGAATGGGTTGTAGCGCCCTTCATTCCTGGCGCAATTATAGTGTTGGTTGCAGATTTGATGCAACGATGGACAAACGATAAGTTCCGCGCCACACCACATAGAGTTATAGTTCCCACTCAATTGCATAGCGCCAAACAAAGGTACTCATGCGCCTTTTTTACAGGTCCCAATTATGATGCGCCAATTAGCACAATTAAGACTTGCTTAGATAAAGATGAAATTCCTAAGTATCCACCAATTTTAGCCAAAGAATATTTCAAGCAACCAAAAGGATAGCTACAGATTAGAAAAAATCAATGGACAAACTACAATTGCTAACAAAGTCAAATCCTCCAACTTGGTTAAAATTTTTGGTAATTAGCCTGATTGGTTTAGGTATTTTCTTTCGCTTTAGTCATTTGGGACAAAAAGTTTATTGGTACGATGAATCTGCTACATCGCTGGCAATATCTGGTCATACCTTAGCCGAGGTCAAACAAGAAGTTTTTAACAATTGGGACAATAGTAAAGACGTAATTCTTGTCAATACCTTAGACAAATATCAACACATTAATCCAGATAGATATGTGGTTGATACAGTGCGTTATTTAATAACTTCAGATCCACAACATCCACCTTTGTATTATGTGATGGTGAGATTGTGGGCGCAGGTCTTCGGTGATTTTCCGGCAGGAGTCAGGAGTTTATCAGCAGTAATTAGTTTGTTGGTATTTCCTAGTGTGTATTGGCTGTGTTTAGAGTTGTTTGAGTCACCACTAGTTGGGTGGGTAGGAATGGCTGTGATGGCGGTTTCTCCCTTGCAGGTTTTCTTTGCTCAAGATGCACGAGAATACGGTTTATGGATGGTGACGATTCTAATATTCAGTGCTGCTTTATTACGAGCCATGCGCCGAGAAAGTGGCTGGAGTTGGGTTGTGTATGCTCTTACCCTAGCCTTAGGATTGTACACTCATTTATTAACAGCTATGGTAGCGCTAGCTCATGGCATTTATGTAGTTATTACGCAAAAGTTTCGTTTCAACACAACCCTGCGTAATTATCTAGTAAGTTCCATTGCGGCTGGCTTAATGTTTTTACCCTGGCTCATTGTACTCATTACCCAGGTTCATACTGCCACAAATCTTTTGTCATGGATAACATTTAAAACAGATAGTATTTTCGACTTAATTGGTATTTGGCTCAGTCGGATTAGTAGAATATTTTTTGATTATAATTTAGCTTCCGATAATGCTTGGATTAATAATTTACCTTCAGAAAGCCCTTTATATTATAGTCTTTCTACAATAATCTTTATTTTAATATTATTTATTTATATTATTGCTTTTTTCAAAGCTTATTTATCAAATAAAATCGGTTTATTTATTGCTTTACTAGGAGGAATTCCAGGTTTAACATTGCTTTGCTATGATCTAATTTTTGGAGGTATTCGCTCCATTCATTTTCGTTATCAGTTACCGTTATACCTCAGCATTCAAATTACTGTGGTCTATATTTTAGCTTTCCATCTTGTCTGGGCGAAGAACTGGCAAAAAACCCTTTGGCAATTCATGTTGGTGGGATTACTCACTTGTGGACTAGTTTCTGATGTAAAATTTTTTCAGGCTAAAGCTTGGTGGCCGCAAATAGGTGGCAAGAATTTGTTAGCAATGAGTCAAATTATTAATCGATCTAATAGTATTTTATTACTGAGTAACAAAAATGATTATAATTTGGGAGTTTTCCTTACATTAAGTCATAATTTAGAGCCAACAACTCCCTTACTTTCCATACAAACTAACCAATTACCAATGATGGATCAAGATAACAAATCAATTTTCTTCTTTGACGATCTAGAAAATAGTTTAGCCTCTCAACTTCAACAGGATAAAACTAACTCACTGAAACTAGTGTACCCTCTTGAAGGCTTTTGGCAACTTGATAAAAATTAGAAAGCTTGAATACCGGTATATGTGATTGTTGAAGTCTCAAGAAAAAGTATGAAGGAAGTAAAATTTGCATGAAGCAATATATGAATTATTTTAATACTGTCGTTGTCAATTACAAAGCTCCATTATCTACTTATTCAGTACTTTTCAGTCGCTTTACTCGCTTTGCTGTAGTTGGTTTTAGTGGAGTATTTGTAGACTTAGGGACATTCTATTTCTTGCATAGTTCATTGTGTTTAACGTTAACTATGAGTGCTATGCTTTCAACAGAAATAGCAATTATTAATAATTTTATTTGGAATGATTTATGGACGTTTAATGATGTATCTTATCAGCTAAAAAATAATCAAAAATTGCAACGTTTTATTAAATTTAATCTAATTTGTTTAGTTGGTCTTGTTTTAAATAGCCTAATTGTAAGTTTGCTATTTTATAAATTCCAAGTGAATGAATACATAGCTAAATTGATGGCGATAGCTTGTGTAACACTTTGGAATTTCTGGCTCAACCTGAAGATAAACTGGCAACAAGTAAGAGAGTAGTTCTAGATATATAAGAAAAACTATGTTAAAACCACTAGTAATGTTTGGGTACAGTTTAGTTTTTATAATAACTATATTTTTTACTTCCGGCTTTTTAAATATAGTTTTACCCTATTCCCAAACTATCCAAAATCTTGGGGAAATCAGTGTTAAATGGCAATATTTCACTGAACATAAAAATGATTACAATGCTATTTTTCTGGGTCCAAGTACTACTTACTTTGGCGTAGTACCAAAATTATTTGATGAGTACATGACAAAACAGGGTAAAAGTGTAAAATCTTTTAACTTTGGGATATCAGGTGCAAACGTCTCAGAAATAGATTTTTATTTACAGAAAATTCTGGCATTAAAACCAGCAAACTTAAAGTGGATATTTCTAGACTGTTCAGTTGACTTATTCATAAACTTTGGTTCTACTTCTGCTCAGGAGATATACTGGCATACTCCTAGCAAAACATTAGAAAATTTTCAGTTAATTTTGGAATCATCAATCGATAGCTGGACAGTCAAAGTTCCCTATTTATACGCGAACTTCCAAAGCTTTATTTACCAATGGCTGGGTCTCGCTCAGCTTGCTAATTTTTGGCAAGAAAGAATATTAAATTTAGATTTATCTAATGCAGATCCATTAGCAAAAGTATCTGAAGATAAACTGTTACAAGAATCGGGGTATTATGCCATAGATTGGCAGAAAAAAGCAGAGAAATGGCAGACACTGTTCCGAGCGAATGGATTAGATAGTTATCTCAAAAATCTCAAAAATGAACAAGTAAAGTTAGCTAATTTAAATTCAGAAGATGTCTTCAATAATTCATCCACAATATATGGAGTGCAAATGATGAAAAATATTGTTGCCCGGATTGAACAATATCAGCAAATTAATAAAAATAAAATTGACGCTATATTTTTCATTCCTCCCCTTTTAGAAACTGATTCCAACCCCTCTGCGCTTTACAAAGCTTACGCATCAGGATATATCAATACTTTATTTGCTTTTAATAATCCTAATAATTTTCCTAATTTATATGCAGTAGACCGCCGAATTGATAGCGCACATCTTAATCATCAAGGTGCAAAAGAATTCACTTTTTTACTAGGATCACAATTTAATCAACATTTAAATAATTCAGAAAATAAACTGGTAAGTTCTAGGAGTTGAATAACAAGTTCAATAACTATTAGTACAATGTAAATCAATATGATATTCACAGAATTTCGATTTGTATTTTTCTTCCTGGTTGTTTTCTGCGTCTATTGGGCTTTACAGAAACACAATCATCGTAAATGGTGGCTGCTAATCTGTAGTTATATATTTTATAGTGCTTGGGATTGGCGATTCCTTTTTCTGCTCTTGCTATCGACAATCATTGATTACTTTGTCGGGTTAATGCTATCCAGACCACAGATTAGTGATGTGTCAGGCAAAGAAATTACCAAGTCTGAGGTAGTACAAAAACCAGAAACTACAGGTTTAGGATATTGGAATGCCTTGCTGAACAAGCCACAAAATCAGCAGCAACGCAAGGCATGGTTGATACTTAGTTTAGTAGCGAATTTAGGAATATTAGGTTTTTTTAAATACTACAACTTCTTCAGCGATTCTGCTGCTAATTTATTAAGTTTTTTGGGTTTACCTATCAGCCTGAAAACTATAAATATTATTCTCCCAGCAGGAATTAGTTTTTATACTTTTCAAACTCTGAGTTATTCCCTTGATATCTATCTAGGTAAACTCAAACCTGTGAAAAACTTTTGGGATTTTTCTCTCTTTGTAACTTTTTTCCCGCAACTGGTTGCGGGACCAATTGTTCGTGCATCAACCTTTTTACCCCAACTGCTAACCCCAAAAAATTTAAGCGAGGTAGATTTTCGGGGATGTTTCATGCTGTTTCTTGTAGGGTATTTGAAAAAAGCTTGCATTTCAGACAATCTTTATCCTGTAATAGAACAGTATTTCCAGAATCCAGAAAATTATACTTTCGTGAGTTGTTGGATTGCTGTTATTTCTTTCGTCATACAAGTATACTGTGACTTTTCTGGTTATTCTGATATGGCGATAGCCTCTGCCGGTTTACTTGGATACAAACTACCTCTCAACTTTAATTTTCCCTACCTTTCTAGTAATATCACTGAGTTGTGGCAACGCTGGCACATTACCCTCTACAGTTGGTTGCGAGATTATGTCTATATTCCTTTAATGAGAAAGCGACCAAAAGCTCAACGAACAGAACTATTTGAATATAGAAATCTTCTCATTTTGATGCTTCTATCAGGACTATGGCATGGAGCTGCTTGGCATTTTGTAGTTTGGGGAGGATTGAATGGAATCGCTTTAATTATTCACAAGCAATGGTCATCTCGAATCGCTCCTTATAAGGGATTATTAGCACTAAGAAAGATGCTAGGTATTCCCCTAACAATGTATTGGTTTTGTGCTTCTGCCATCTTCTTTCGGAGTAATGATATTAGCAGTGCTATACAAATAGAAAAATCCTTTTTATTCTTGACTTCTCTTGGCTCTCAAAACCTCAATCTCCAAATTGCATGGATTTTTGTACCTTTAATTATCCTCCACTGGGCAGCTTATAAAGGTTGGTTTACTCAATGGTGGCGTCAAATTCCTAGCTGGAGTTTTGCTGTTGTTTTTGGGGTATTGGTTTCCGGCTTATTTCGGCTGACAGTTATCAGTCCTCAACCGTTTGTTTACTTTCAGTTTTAGTGTGCAATAAAGCAAATAAAGAACCATAGAGACGTAGATAATGCTAGTTGTTGCGTGGTTGCGAAAAACCCTTAAGGTAGAGTTACCTATAAGCTGTTTGTTTGATTATCCAACGATAATCGAGCTAAATCGGCAGATTTCAGAATACCGCGAAAATGAGTTGAGACTCCTAACTTCATCTGTTAAACCATTACTCCGGACAAAAAAAGAGTTGCCAATTTCTTTGATTCAGCTGGAGTTTTGGATATTAGCTCAATTAAATCCGGGTATTCCCGTCCATAACATTCCTCTGGCTTATCGGTTAACGGGTTTACTCAATGTCACAGCCCTAACACAAAGCATCGTTGAAATTGTGCGTCGTCACGAAGCCTTGCGAACTACTTTTGCGATCGCAGAGCGGTAACTCAGTTTCTATTGTTACTTGAACTGATAATTACTAATCCCGAATCTGGTCTGAGTGAACTTTCCTTATTATTTCACAAGCGTAATTCTCCATACCGTGCTATATAAATACACATATTAATTATTAAAATATACAAAATCCTGATTTAGAAAACAAAAATTATGTCAAACATGATGATGGAAGAAACAAAGCTGACTATTTTGCGAGAAATGCGACTATTTCTCGTTGTTTGGGTAGGACAGTTGATTGCCCTAATTGGTTCAACTACCACTGGCTTTGCCTTAGATCTTTGGGTTTACAATCGCACTGGGTCAGTCACCCAGTTTGCATTTGTATCCCTGTTCAATACTCTACCTTACGCTTTAATTTCCCCTATAGCCGGACCTCTGGTAGATAGGTGGGATCGCCGTAAGACAATGATTATCGCTGATCTGTTGGCGTGTTTAGGAACGATCGCGATCGGCGTTTTATTCATCATGGGTCGGTTAGAAGTTTGGCACATTTACCTAGCCAATACCTTCACTGCTGTTTTTATGGCTTTTCACGCACCTGCTTATACAGCATCCACAGTTTTACTAGTACCGAAACAGCACCTCACCCGTGCTAACGGTCTGATGAGTCTGCTGTATGGCATTTCCATCATCATTGCACCAACTCTAGGAGGTATTCTACTTAGTATTATTCATTTGCAAGGGATTATTCTGCTTCACATCGCCAATGTTTGTATTGCTGTTGTCTCCCTAATGCTAGTCAGATTTCCACAAGTCAATACAACTGCTATTGTAACCGCCAAAAGTTCATTGCTAAATGAAATAACCTACGGATTTAAATATTTGATAGCTAGACCTGGACTGCTAGGACTAATGTTGTTCTCTGCTTCCAGCCTTTATCTGGTGGGAGGGATTAATGTCATAACTATACCTCTGGTGTTAAATTTCGCTTCCGTAAACGTTCTAGGAACTATTATGTCGCTATTTGGCATTGCGCTTTTAACTGGTGGCTTGCTGATGAGTATCTGGGGAGGGCTAGAACGAAATGTATATGCGATCTACGGTTGTATGCTTTTGAATGGTATATTTATTTTCATAGCCGGTGTGCAACCTTCTCTTATCGTCTTCACTGTAAGCATTTTCTTATTCTCCTTGACACAACCAATAGTTTCCAGTTCTACGCAAGTTGTGATTCAAAATAAAGTAGAACCGAGCGTACAAGGTAGAATTTTTGCACTCAAAGGAGCAATTGAAGCTACAGCTTTACCTATAGGTCAAATCACGATTGGGGCTTTAGCTGAGAAAGTTTTTGAACCCTTAATGGCTACTAATAGTTATTTCGCAGAAAGCATTGGACAAATCATCGGTGTTGGGTCAGGTCGTGGTATGGGACTTCTACTAATGATGATGGGAGTATTGACAATTTTAGGAACCTCTATGGCCTACTTGTACCCTCGCCTACGGTTTGTCGAAGATGAACTGCCTAATGTTAGTCATGCAGTGGCGATCTCTGCTGATACAATTTATAGAGCGTGCGATCAATTAAATCCAGACCCTTCTGAAAGCCAAGCTTTTTAACTTTAAGTATGAATTAAGCAATAAGATCTATAATTTTTAATTAGCAGGCTTTGTAGTACTAATTCATGACCAGTCCTAAGATTTTCAAATACTATCTATAGCAGTCCTATTTCATTTGTGAAAAAAAAAGTACATTTGTACATTCTTCCCTGTTAAGAGTTCCCTGTTAAGCGTTCCCCCACCTCAACGAATAATTTCACAACTCCTGCACGGATTGCTATATATGTTTCAATAAATATGCACGCACAAGGAATAACAATCTAGTTTATGGGCTTAAGTGGTGCAGATAAAATCACAATTTTTAGAGTACTATAGCAAATATTATAATTTTTTTTCAAGTCAGTCATTTCTAGAGAAATCTTTAGTGAGACACTGCATATTCATGAGAGTATATTTTATAAAGTGGCGGATGTTATCATAATTTTTGATCCAAAAATCTAGTCAGTCTATTTTAGAATATGCAAACCAAATCTGTTACCAATCAATCCTTAATGAACGATACTTCTCCTCCATCTGCTAATAAATTTTGGGATAATCTAAAAGTTATCGTCGTCTCTTACTGGTATCCAACAGAGTCTGGAGAAAGAGCATTTCCAGAGGTGCTTCGTATGTGGGGAATGCTCTTTATCCTGATTATATTAATTGTTGCACTGGTGAGCGTAGCTGCCTTTAATAGCTTTGTTACTCGCTACTTAACCGATGTCATTGAAGAGAAAGATTATTCTGGCTTTATTAAGACGCTAGTGCTTTACAGTGCTGCTCTTATCTGTGTAACACTCTTAAATGGATTTTCGAAATTTGTTAGAAAAAAAATTGCATTTGATTGGTACAAATGGTTAAATAATCGCATATTATTAAAATATTTAGGCAATCGTGCTTATTATAAAATAAACTTTAAATCTGATATAGATAACCCTGATCAACGAATATCTCAAGAAATCGAACCTTTGACCAGTAATGCTCTCTCGTTTTCAGCTACTTTTCTAGAAAAAGTGCTAGAGATGACGACTTTTTTAGTAATTCTTTGGTCAATCTCCCAATTTATCTCAATTGTTTTGGTTGTTTATACGATTATAGGCAATTTAATTGCTTTTTACTTGGGTCAACAACTAAATAAAATTAATCAAGAAGAACTAGAACTTAAAGCAGAATACAGTTATTGTCTGACTCATGTTCGTAATCACGCTGAATCGATAGCTTTTTTTCAGGGAGAAAACCAAGAATATAATATAATTCAACGCAGATTTGATAAACTGCTCAAAAATATTTTACGCAAGATTGATTGGGAGAGAAATCAGGAGTTTTTTGACGGAGCATATAAGTCTGCTATTCAAATATTTCCATATCTGGTACTTGCACCTTTATATATAAGTGGTCAAGCTGATTTCGGAGAAGTTGTCCAAGCCAGTATAGCTGGTAATCAGTTTGCCTCAGCTCTGGCAACATTAATTAGGGAATTTGGAAATTCTGGACGATTTTCTAGTTACGTTGAGCGTTTATCAGAATTTTCCGAGGCATTAGCAGAAGTTAGCAAACAACCAGAGAATGTCACTACCATTAAAACAATAGAAGAAAACTGTCTGGCATTTGAGCATGTCACCTTACAAACGCCAAACTATGAACAGGTAATCGTCGAAGACTTGTCACTTGTTGTTCAACCAGGAGAAGGTTTATTAATTGTTGGACCAAGTGGACGAGGTAAAAGTTCTCTGTTGCGAGCGATCGCTGGGTTATGGAATGCAGGTACTGGTCGGCTGGTGCGACCTCCGCTACAATCCGTTTTATTTTTGCCGCAACGTCCTTATATAATTTTGGGAACTTTACGCGAACAGTTACTTTATCCTAATACAAATCGTCAAGTGAGCGATGCAGAACTCGAAGAAGTTTTGCAACAAGTCAACCTGCAAAACGTGCTCAGCCGAGTCGAAGGCTTTGATACAGAAGTTCCTTGGGAGAACATATTATCGCTGGGAGAACAACAACGCCTTGCATTTGCACGATTGCTAGTTACTCATCCTAGGTTCACTATATTAGATGAAGCAACCAGTGCTTTAGATTTGAAGAATGAAGGACATTTATATCAACAGTTACAAGAAACCAAAACAACTTTTATCAGTGTTGGACATCGAGAAAGTCTATTTAACTATCATCAATGGGTTCTAGAACTTTCACAAGATTCCAGTTGGCAACTTGTGACCGTACAGGATTATCAGACTCAAAAAGCAAAAGAAATTGTCACTAATCCTCCTGAAAATACTCAAATCAAAATAGATGATTTTTCCAATAATGAATCCCAAATCCAGCCAGAAGTAGCGGCAGAAATAGGCATAATCGAAGGGCTTTCTCATAAAGAAATACAGATATTAGCAGACTATTCACTTGGCACCGTTAGAAGCAAGGCAAGCAAAGGTCAATCCATCACTACTAAGGACGGCTTAACCTATCGCTATAATAAAGATCCAAAGGTATTGAAATGGCTGAGAGTTTAGTAGCATATCGGTTAAAGGGGGAAAGGGTAAGAAAAAACCTTTAACCCAAACCCAGTAACCTTTTCCCCAAACCCAATTCGCAAAGTGAGAAATGCTTATCACCAAGCGTATTGTGGCGACTGCTATATGTAGCGGTATTTATAAGATCCACCCTTAGGAGAAATTGTACAACTTTATTATGTTTCCACAAAAGTGCAGAATATCAGTTGTAAAACTATTCAACCGTCACAGACTTCGCTAAATTCCTAGGCTGATCGACATCCAAACCGCGAAGCGCCGCAATGTGATAAGCCAATAATTGTAGGGGAATAACTGTGAGAATTGGAGAAAGCAATTCATCAACTTTGGAAACCGGAATAAAGTCATTAAAGATTTCCGCTGCTTCTCCCCCATTGAAAGGAGTCACACCAATTAAGCGAGAATCACGCGCTTTGGCTTCCTGGGCGTTAGAAATCACTTTTTCGTAAACACTTCCAGGCATGGCGATCGCCACAACTGGAACTTTTGCATCCAACAAAGCAATCGGTCCGTGTTTCATTTCCCCAGCCGGATATCCCTCTGCATGAATATAGCTAATTTCCTTTAATTTCAACGCTCCTTCTAAAGCAATGGGGAAGTTAATTCCTCTTCCTAAAAAGATGAAATCTTTGGTTTCTGCAAACTCATGCGCTAATTGTCCAATAGAGTCCTCTTGTTTTTCCAAAGTTGCTTCAATTTCACCTGGGATTTGCCGCAACCCGTTAATAATCTCCTGCAATCTTGTTGAAGAAATGCTGTTGCGAAGATATGCCAAATCTAATGCTAATGCATAAAATGCCATCAACTGAGCAATAAAAGTTTTCGTTGCAGCGACTCCAATTTCAATTCCCGCGAGAGTATTAATAATTTGAGATACCATATGACCTAAGGTACTTTCTGGGCGATTGGTAATTCCTAATAATCGTGCTTGATATTTTGGTTCTTTATCTTGACGACGTTCTTGTTCCATCGCCAAAGCTGCTAGCGTATCAGCCGTTTCACCAGACTGCGTAACGCCAATAGTCAAGGTATTAGGTGTCAGGGGTGTTGGTGCATAACGAAATTCTGAAGCGTAATGCACTTGCGTTGGAATTCCTGCCAGTTGTTCTATTAAATATTTACCCACTAATGCTGCGTGCCAACTCGTACCGCAAGCAACAATTTGAATTTGTTCTAAGTTAGCGTAAATTTTTTCTGGTAAACCAAGCTTAACCGGAGAACTGGTTGAATCAGCAACATTCCAATTAGCGTTGAAGTAAGCATCCAAACAAGCCCGTACTACCCCTGGTTGCTCATAAATTTCCTTGAGCATGAAGTGCTTGAATCCCTGCTTTTCCACCATCATGGGATTCAAATTAAGCAGGCGGGGCTGTTTTCTCAACCTTTCACCAGCAAAGTTGTAAACCTCAACGCCCAGAGGTGTCAGACGTGCCAATTCTCTATTTTCCAGGGGTAAAACCGCACGGGTATGAGAAATAATCGCTGGTGTGTCGGAAGCGCAGAAGAATTCCCCTTGCCCAAAACCAATTACCATAGGTGCTTGTTGTCGGACGACGATGAGTTCATCGGGGTAGTCAGCACTGATGAGTGCGATCGCAAACGCCCCCCTTAGTTTATGAACAGTATCCCGAACAGCCTCAAGCAACAGAGAAGGGCAGAAGGGAGGAACAGAAGAAGGGGGGTGCTTGAAAAACTCAGCGATCAGGTGGGGAATAACCTCAACATCAGTCTCTGAGAGAAACTGGTATCCTTTCTGTTTTAGTTCCTCGCGCAACTCGCTGTAATTTTCAATAATCCCATTCACGACTACTGCTATTCGCATAGCCGTATCCATATGAGGATGGGCATTGTACTCTTCAGGTTTACCATGAGTTGCCCAGCGAGTGTGACCAATACCAATTTGAGAGGGTGTTTCTACTTGTTCTAGCTTAGAACGCAGATTGTAAAGTTTGCCTTTTGCCCGCACACAATTCACTTCACCTTCCCATATCGTGGCGATTCCCGCAGAATCGTATCCCCGATACTCTAGTTTTTCCAGCCCAGATAGCAAAATTTCTGTTGCCGCTTGAGTGCCAATATACCCAACGATTCCGCACATTTGATCACACCACTCTTGTTATAGGACTAATAAACCCAGTATAGTCAATAGCACAAAGGTAGCATTTTGGCAAAAAAATGACTTTGTTGTATATAGGGAACAGGGAACAGGGAACAGGGAACAGGGAACAGGGAAGTAGAAGTGTACGAAGCTTCGCAAAAATCTTTGGAGGAGTCCTATATATGAAAAAAGCTTGTCAGTGCGGGCAAGCAGATGCAATCTACCAGTATTGCGATTTCTTTCAAATTTTTACATTAAGTTTATAAAATTGCAGGCTGGACATGACTCACCATTGTTGTAAATGGTACGTAATGCCCAGCCTCCACTACTAAAAGTGCTTGCTATCGAGATAATGTGCGCTCCGAAGGGAAAATTTAGTAAGCCAGACCCATACTGCGAGTTGTTTCGGCTCCTAAATAAACGCGGATGCTTAAAAAGTCGGTAGGACAAGCCGTTTCACATCGCTTGCAGCCCACACAATCTTCTGTACGTGGAGAAGAAGCGACTTGAGCAGCTTTGCAGCCATCCCAAGGAACCATCTCTAGTACGTCAGTAGGGCAAGCACGAACGCATTGTGTACAGCCGATGCAGGTATCGTAGATTTTTACGGTATGAGACATTGAAAAAAAGCTCCTTTGAGAGAGTTTTTCTGGTTTGAAAGAATCATAATCATGGCTTAGTTTACCGCAGTGGCTGATCGTCCGTAATTAAAAGGCTACATAACTTTAAAGAATGTAATAAGCACCTTTAAATTGCAGTCAAGCTATTGTGCATTTCAGTAAGGATGTATTGCGTAGCTCTAATGACTGTCTGGCATGGATTTGGTGAGCGTGAATTTTGAGTTTTGGATTGCCTAAGTTGAGTATTTAGTCTTATATCAATCTCCTTTCAAGCACCAGCTTTTTGAGCACGGGTTGCATTATATAGACATGTTAATCAAAAGTCAACAATAAGGAGCGCTTGGGGGCGTTAAAGATATAACTTGTTTGTTAGTAACCTTTTCAAGAAATTTCAGTTCTGCGTATTCAAATGACTGAGATTTTTATCAAAATATTAATTAATGTAAATAATCTTAGTAAAGGTTTGGATTCATCATATAAGCGATAAGTCTCTGGACTTCGGCGTGAGCGCTCAGTCGAACGTTTGACGTTGAGTTCCAAGGGGACATGCGCAAAGGTGAAAATACTCGTTTGCGTCATTATCTGGCAAGACTACAATGCCTTCGGCACGCTACGCGAACGAAAAACATTATGCTATTCCAAATCTGGAGATATGCTCAAATTCTCGATTCGATTGTTACTTCACTACCTAAAGTATAGAGAAATACCTGTATTTGGCTGAATCATCCCGGATTTATGCAACGCCGAATTTCATTTAGGAAACTTGAAAGCAGCGCTTACCGATTTTAACTCGACGCTGCGGCTAAATCCTAACCACGCGGATGCTTATACAGGTAGAGGAACAGCTTATGCTTAATTGGGAGATTTCCGCGTATTGCTGCACGAAAAGTAAAAGGCAGTAATCGTCGCAGAAAGGCTACAAGAATTCTAGCTAGGGAAACAAAGTTGTGGTGCGCATTGTCAAACTAGATTATTTCAGGAAAAAATTCACTTGCTCTTTTGACAGTGAATGGAATAACCTGAACGCTCAAGCACGTTTTTCAAGGAAACCCATGAACAGAAAACTTATACTGAATTTGCTTTCTAGTTCCTCCATTTTTGTATCTCTGATGTCTACACTGGGAGTGATCAATCCCGCCCACGCTGCTGGTATGACTCAGCGACTAACGCATACCAGCGATGGTCGTACTTGCATAACACATCCCCACGCTAGTTACAAAACTCCTGTATGCATTAAAGATTCTGAAAGAAATCCAAATGCTCCGCCTGTACGTTCAACAACTATTACTACAAACAAATCAGATCAGAACGTCGCCATGCTGAACTTTACTGAAGAGGAAAGTAATGCTGCGATGCGCTTATTTAGCTGTGACTGTCCCTATTGTATAAATTCTTTACGTCAACTGCGCGGTACTGGAAATTTGGTGTATTAGAGCGTTTGTTGCTATTCGCTTAAACCGCGAAAAGCCCTACACTCTATCCACTGGGTGAGTGTTGGGATTAATCAAGGTGTATTAGGGAGAGAACTTCTTCACCTCCCTCATTTTTTCTACTTTTACTTTCCTGTTGCTTTCTCAACCGCTTTTTCAGCTTTTTGAATCAAATTTGGCTGCGGATGTTCCTGCTCGTAAGCCTTCTCATTCCTTTCGTAAGCTTTCTCAACAGTTTCTAGGTTTTGAGAGTCTTTTACTGCTTGCTCATATTCCTGTTCTCTATCTTCTTCCTGAATACCAACACCAGGGTCATATTCGTTAGCACGGTTAATCTTTTCTTCGGGTGTGAGTTTTGGTCCTGGAAATGCTGGTTTTTCTGATGTAAATCCTATTGCATAGCTAGGCTCAACAAAAAAAAATACACTTGATAAGCTGATTAAAGCCATCAACCCTACAACTACAATACTCTGGCGCAAAGCTTTCTTTAAAATAGCTAAAATGAACTGCATGGCAATACTCTCCTTGTCTTGTTTTATTTGTTTAAGTTTGGCAGGAATGAAAATCACAGGAATATTACGTGGTTTAGTAAAACTTTGCCTCCTGCTTTGAGGGTACATTAACAATTCTATGTTCAAAGTGTCGCAGGTTCGCACTAAGCTATGCCTTGTGAGCATGCTACTTTGTACTCCTAGCGAGGCTCATGCCTTTAAAAAATACCAAATTTAAAAGATATCCCGTGCTATAAACTAAGTTTTTCTACGTGGGTAATGGTTTTCTATCTGTCTCTTACGTAGGATTTGCATTTACAACCATTCGTGACTAATGTCAATACCCCGACTCTGCATTGTTTGCTCAAATAAATCTGTTGGCAGTGCTTCTTCAACGGGTGAAACACCAGGTTTTTTCAACTTGCCATCTAGTAATAATTGAGCAATGCTACCCGTGCCACAGCCCGAAGCTACTGCGGTATTTTCATGCACTAAAGTAGAGCAAAAAGTTGCTATTTTATTATCTTTGTGACCTGTAATTTCTGAGCGAACTGTAACTCCAATACCACTGAAAGGATTGGTCACATCGGTCATAAAATGACTAACATGAGCCAAAAATTCAATAGCGCTTTTCTGTTGCATCAGTTGCTTAGGAAAAATGTGGGCAGCTATCCAAGTGAGGTGATTATAAAAATCGGGAACTGAACCAAATTTTGTAATAACAGTTTTTACTGAGGGAAAAGCATGAGGAAGTGTAAAAGTTTCTGGCATATCAAACCAGTACACTCCGCTACGACCATATGGAGGTGGAAAGTCAAGATTTTCGCGCTGGCTATAGGGTTTGACTGTTTGCCATTCACCATCTATCCAAGCATCAAAAGGTTGTTGTAAACCTAAAAAGGTTGTTCGCATGACGGTGACACCAGCCCCGCCAGAACCAGATACTAAATAACTCAAATGAATCTTTTCTGGTGTATCAAATTGCTCAACACCCTGACGTACCATGCTGTTAGAAATGCCGGGGAAGATACCAGTGTTAATGACTGCTGTAACATCTGCAGATACGGCTGCATCGTTGTAGGTGAGAGCCTTACTGGTATAAGAACGGTGGTCACTGACATCTACATAGTTGACGCCATGTTCAATACAGATCTTGAGAACATTGGTATCTCGGTAGTGAAAAGGACCAGCACAGTGAACTATCAAATCGGTAGAGGCGATCGCCTTCTTCAGTTTCTCCACATCAGCCAAGTCCAACGCCAAATGTTCCACTCTCGGGTCGCCCGTTTTGCCACCTGGTGTGCGTCCTGTGATAGTCACTTGTGCTTGTGTATGGGTGAGAAGGTCTTTGGCAACGCTACCACCGATCCGCCCACGTCCTCCTAGAATTAAAACTCGCTTAGTCATCGCTCTGGCATTGACATACAGCAGTCTTATTACATCAATTTTTACAGATGTTTGTCATCGCTAATGAGTATGAGGTTTGCTTGCTCACAAAGGAAGATGTCTTATGAAAATTAAACTTGTAATAAGCGCTCTTTGCGCTTACTACAAACTCATCATTCGCGACCGAGAACAGTTGCAACAGTAGATTTTATCGAATGTTTTGCATCTTTTAACGTTTGTGTCAATGGTTCTTGAGGATGAGGGCAAAAGGCGACTTGATCACAGGGAAGATATTCCAAGCCGTACTTGTGCAATTCTAATTCTTGTATGACTGATCCAAGGAAAATAAATAAGTGGTTGATAGCGCAGGGGTTGAATTTGAAACCAGGCGCTTCTTGTGGCATAAGTTCTTCAGTTGTTGCACCACCACCAGGAGTTGAACGCCCCTCCAATAGTAGGACGCTGTACCCAGCTTTGAGGAGATAGGCAGCACAAACGAGGGCATTGTGACCAGCACCAATAATCACAATATCATATACTTCCATAGCAGCAACTTGGGGAGTAAGGGTTTATTCACAGATGTTAGAAAGCGCTTAAAAAGTGTAAATCTTTCGTGGATTATAATCGGGGATTAGGTATTTGCTGTAATTTAGCTTTGGAATGCCATAAGTCTGCAGGAGGATGTCAACCACTGATGACTTGGTGTCTCAAGCAACAATGATAACTGGTTATTCATTCGCAGCAGCACTTTTGCAAGCTATCTCTTATGGTTGAAACAGATGTGAACAAGGTAACCAGTCTCCAGTCCCCAGTACCCAGCACCCTTGAATGAATAATGAATAAAATTTATTTCGCTTTTACTCCAGCACTAGAACAAACTTGGTAGAAAATATTTAACTTCTCTTTTTTTCTACTGACCCCAAATTTGCTATCTCATATCCACTAGGATAACTGCGGATTGGAGAGTCGATAAAGAAGTTAGACGAATTGCGAGGTGGTAAGAAACGCAATACTCTACCACGAATTTTCAAGCTGGTTTCTACACCCATTCGCAGCAACTGGGAAGGATGTTCAAAACCAAACGCATTGAGCATTGTGTCATCAAATAAAGTATAAGTTACAGGTTTGAGAGACGATTCCATCCACTTGGGAAACCAACTCAAAAATAAATCACGAGTTGCTTCACCTACTCGACGATTCGTGTCTGAATAACAAAACTGGGTGCGTTCGTAGTCGAGGTTATACTGTTCCAATTCCTCGTAGGTTTCTGGAATATTTTCAATATGCATCCGCTTACCGACTTCCCGCCAAAAGTAAAATGAGGCTAATCTTTCTTGTTCGCACATCAGCCGCCAGCCAAAACGGGCATTCCAACGGACGGGTTCATAAATAAACGTCGAAAGTACGTAGAGGAAATCTGCATTGTCAATCTTGAAGCGGGAGTGGATAGCATTCATGTGTTGAATGGCTTGACGACCTCGCTCGCTGTCGTAACCCCACTTGCAAAACTCTACAATAATTATTGCTGTATCGTCGTAACGTTTTTGCGGACGTTTGTGAAACTCCCCGGTTTTATCCAGTAATTTAGAGATACTGGCAACACAGTAAGTTTTCATCAGGGCAATTTCGTGCGATTTCTGCACGTCCCAAGGAAATTCGTAGCCCAACATAAGATGATAAATCTCACAGTGGTCTTGTATGGGATCGAGTTGCTGAATCCGACGAAGATTGTCGTAGCGATGGAAATACATCTCAATTTTATCCTGAACTTAGGAAAATATGTAAATGATTGTATATGCTGGCAAGTAAGTATGTTTCAGCGCTTGCCCTTGTTTAGCTTCCATCAAATTCTCAAATTTTACAAGCAAAGATGACCTTTTTGACAGCAACATAAATATTGATGCGAGGAAATGCAGGATTTGAGAAACCCAGTGTTTGTGAAAAATCGCGTTTCCAACGAAAACGTAAATACAATAGAACTAGTGTAATATAACCCTGGATATACAAAATTCTCTTTTGGTTATAAAACGTAAAAATTGTAACCTTTTTGAGAGTGTAAAACAAAATCCAATCCCCAAAAACAGGGGATTTTTGTTTAAGAGGTCTTGTTTCAATGAATAAAGTTGATCTCGCTTTTACTTCAGCACTAGAACAAGCACAGTTAATCCGACACCGAGAGGTATCGCCGTTGGAGTTGGTGGAAGTTTATTTAGAACGTATTTCTAGGTTGAATCCTCAGTTGGGAAGTTATTTTACGGTGATGGCAGAACAAGCGATCGCAGATGCTAAAGCCAAAACAGAAATACTTTCTAATACCTCGGAACTACCACCGTTTTTTGGAGTGCCAATTTCTATCAAAGACCTCAACCCTGTTGCAGGTGTCCCTTGTACTTACGGAAATCCCGCATTACTGAATAATATTCCTGACTATGATGATGGTGTCGTAGTCAAGATTAAGCAAGCTGGATTTATTCTTTTGGGTAAAACAGCAACTTCAGAATTTGGTTCATTTCCTTACACAGAACCTACGGGTTTTCCTCCAGCCAGAAATCCGTGGAATTTGGACTACACTCCAGGTGGTTCTAGCGGTGGTGCAGCCGCTGCAGTAGCAGCAGGATTATGTGCGATCGCTCAAGGTTCTGATGGTGGTGGTTCAATTCGTGGTCCTGCAGCTTGTTGTGGTTTAGTGGGAATCAAGCCATCAAGAGGACGGGTGACTCATGCACCGGTGGGCGATCGCCTCAGTGGTATTGCAACGAATGGTCCAATAGCACGTACTGTTGCTGATGCGGCTGCTCTTTTAGATGTCATGTCTGGATACGTCACGGGTGATCCATATTGGTTACCCAATCCAGAACCATCGTTTGTTGCTTATACAAAAGAAACACCTGGTCGTTTGCGAATTGCTTATGCAACAAGTACCCCTCCTATAGGGAAAGCTGATGCTAACTGTGAGCAAGGCGTTCTGCAAACAGTACAATTATTGCAAGAACTTGGTCACACAGTTGATGCGACAAGCATAGATCTTAGTGGATTAGCTGAACCATTTCAATTTGTTTGGCAAACGAGTATCGCTGCGTCGGGAATACCTGCTGAGGCTTTACAGCCATTGAATCGTTGGTTGTTGGCTAGAACTGGTTCTGCGGGTGAGTATCTGCAAGCAGTTTCCCAAATGCAGGTGGTCGCACGACAAATTGTCGCATTATTCGACACGATTGATGTGCTTGTGTTGCCAGTTTACTTACATTCACCCATTCGCGTGGGAGAGTGGGCAAACTTGAGTCCAGAAGAGACATTCCAAAAGATTGTTGGTTGGGTTGCACCTTGTCCACGAGCGAATGCAACTGGACAACCGGCGATCGCTCTTCCTGTAGGTTTTGATGAGCTAGGTTTACCGATGAGCGTCCAGTTGGTGGGACGTCCCGCAGCCGAAGCCACTCTCATTAGCTTAGCAGCACAACTGGAAGCCGCAAAACCTTGGATTCAGCATCGTCCAGCTTTAGGATGAATAATTTTCCTAAATCATTATGCAGGCAAGCATTGAACAAATTTCACAAATTGCCGTGTTTGTAGGTTTAGAGCCTTCAGATAAATTGAGTTTGCAGCCTCACACCCAAGTGCGACGTTATCTTAAGGGAGAAATTATCCTGCATGAAGGCGATGCTCTACCAGATGTATTGTTTGCTTTAGTTAGTGGTTCGATTCAAATGACAAAAACAGCAGGAACGGGGAAAGAAACGATTCTTCGCACGCTTTCTGCTGGGGAAATTTTTGCTGATCCTGCACTGTTAGGAAATGGTATTGCGCCTGCAACCGTGACAGCTTTGAGTGATTGTGAGATTTTGACTGTACAACGAGATACTCTACTCAAAGCTATTCAAGAAAACCCTGATATTGCTCTACGGATGCTGATGGTTTTTAATTCGAGAATTCAGCAATTGCATGAAACAGTTCATGGATTAGTTTCTGAAAGAGCCATTGTCAGGTTGGTAAGAATAATTCAATATTTTGCTAAGCATGATGGTACAGAGTCAACTCCGCAAGGAGAAGTTTTGAAAATCCAATTGCCTTACTATCGAATTGCACGTAGTATTGGCATTACTTATGAAGAGTGCGTACGCTTAATTAAAAGTCTTAAGTCAGTCATTGCTTACAGTCGGGGTGGAAAGATAACGATACTTGATGCAAAAAAACTAGAAGAAGTTGCGGCGTTGCATAATGGCAGTATGAATTAAGGTCAATTCTTATGCAATGTCCTGAATGTGGGTCAACAGTAATTCATACCTTGATTCCGCAACGTCGAAAATCCTTTGAGGCTTTTGGTGTCGCAAAGTATTATAGTTTTTCTCAAGAGAAATCGTTACCGAATCGGATGTTGTCTTTCTCAATGCCGTCAAGTACAACTTGGAGTCCACCCATACGAATCATCCACTCAAGACGATGGTCACGGTATTGACGTTTGAACAAACCTTGTTCAACGAAATGCGAAAATTGCTCCAATCCAGCAACTGAGTCGTTTGCTTCCTGCAACGTTTGAGCGACGCTTGGACGCACACTAACGCGCTTGAACCAATCGGCAAGTGGAGAGTTTGCTTCTGGTGCAATCCCGAATATGAATGACGACGAGTTAATGTGAGGAACGACACAAAGATCGCTCCAGCCAAAACGGTCGCCGTTGAACCATTCGCGATCGCCTAGCTGCTTCGTCAGCCATTCACGGCACTTCGCAGCCTGTTGTTTGGCATTCCCAACGATCTTTTCAGCAAGCGAACCCTTCGCCCGCCCAAACAAGTTGATTTCCATCACCCCCCAGTTGATCGGCTCGTAGTAAGTGTCCATGACCTCTTCAATCATGCGGACACGGGCTCGATCTGCCGGATTGCTCGGCAATAGCGGTTGCGCGGACCATTTGTCTTCGATGTACTCAAGGATGATTGTAGAGTCGAAAATCTTGACGTCGCCGTCAATGAGGACTGGCATCTCCGCACGAGGATTGGCTTCCAGAAACTCGCTGCCCCCAAACCCGCCCCCACTCACGTCAGGCGTCTTGATCTCAAATTCAACCCCCTTTTCGCGCAAGGCGATTTTGGTCTTCTGTGCATACGGAGATAGCGGGTGTTCGTAGAAGATGATCATTGGTCAAATTCTCAGAGCTACAGTTACTGCTTGTGTTCTTGATTCCCAATATTATTACTAAAGACCATTCGTGACAATTTAAGACAATACTGCATTTGTCAATGAGCAATATTGCTTAAATCTTTAACATGGGTCAAGCGATCGCGAAGCGGCTCCCTGCTGGAGCATCGCCGCTTCATTTCACCTGTAAAAATTGCGGTGCAAAATCACCCTCTGAGAACGCCCGTCGCCTACGTCGGGAAACAAGGACTGCATAGCGCTGGTCTCACAAGTTAACGGGTTCTAAGCCCGTGTTATTGACGAAAAATCGCCTCTGTCTGAAGTCAACTAGTATACAACATAAAGATGTTTTTTAGGGTTTATACATGCGTAGCAATCATTTGTTGAATTGGTATTATTATGGGCAAACAATCTACTTCACTTACTGACTACCTTTACCAGAAGTCCACTGACTGACATTCTTGACTGAAGTGTGAGCTTCTACAGAGGCTGATTGGCTCTGTTCAACACGTGTTTTTTCTGCAATTTTGTCTGCTAGGCGACATTGCAGCACTACAGATGATAACTCAAAGAATGCTCCAGGACGATTGTCATTTCCCATATCTGACAACGCCCGTCCTACACCTTCTAGACAAATATTCATAATCACAATGTCTGAATTTTTTTTGTTGAGTCTCTGGCGGAGGCTTTGAAGTTGTTGGTTATTATCATTTAGCTGGCTGTGTACTTTTTCAAGATTTTGTTGGGTTTTCTTCAACTCAATTTTGGCGTTATCTAAATTTTGCTGTAACATGCACCCGTGTATTGTCAAGAAGCTGACGATACCAATAGTACAAAAATTTAGCCGAAAAGAGTTATGCATAATAGAAACACTCTCGTTCAGACATAAATTATTTTCTGACTCTTTTTGCATATATTACAAGCTATTTTCCTACAAATATTAAAAAATAAATATCGTGTTGATGGGAATTGAGTAAAGAAAACTAGTGACTACCCGTATTTTTTCTAGTTCTTATTAGCTTTAATTTAAAATTAAACTACCAATAACTACTTATGTGTTGATATTTTTACCTGTGATTTTATGAATCTTTTTTAGGCAAACCAAAGATTACTTACGTATCTGATCGAAATTGCTATAAAATTGACGATATAAGTTAGTTATTAAACTTACAATCAATTAATGAATTTTTGTGAAGTATGCCAAACTGGCAACATTAGTGTCTTGGATTTGTTATTCATTAATGTACCAGGATCATCTTATTTATCTCTGCCTAATGAACATCACAAAGCTTTTTATTCAAGTTACTGTGATAAAGAGAATAGGATTAACTACCCATGATATACCTCATTTTCACAAAAATTGTTAGGAAAAGCAGGCACTCTGAAAAGTTTGATAAAATGTCTTGATGTCATTCATCAAACTTTTCTGTAGTTATAAACCTTACCAAATAGGTAGAAGAGTATAAAGTCTAAACGAGAAGTAAAAGAGAGAGTATAGAAATCAAAAAATATATTTTTTGACTTCACTTTTTCTTTGAGTCTCTAAATGTAAAAGCGTTACAGTTATTTTTTTAAATCACCGTTACAACATGATTGGTCAGTTACTAGCAGGACGTTACAAAGTCCTTGAAGTCTTGGGTGAGGGGGGGTTTGGGCAAACTTACATTGCAGAGGACGTTCACCTCCCTGGGAACCCTAAATGCGTCCTCAAACATCTCAAAACTTCTAGTACCGACCCTGATATTTTAGAATCTGTCAGAAGGCTTTTTCAAAAAGAAGCTGAAACTTTGCAACAGCTGGGCAACCACGACCAAATACCCAGACTTTTAGCTTATTTTGAAGAAAAGCAAGAATTTTACTTGGCACAAGAATTTATCAGTGGACATCCTGTGAGTATGGAGTTTCCTCCAGGAAGAATATGGACGGAACTCCATATTCTTGAAATGCTAAATTCGGTACTGGGTATTTTAGAATTTGTTCATAGCCATGGGGTCATTCATCGTGATATCAAACCAGATAATATTATTAGACGTGCTTCAGACAACAAATTAGTTCTGATAGACTTTGGAGCAATAAAACAACTGCAAAGTCAAACAGCGGTTGGGACAAGACAAAACCACATCACTCTGATCACCGGAACTCGGGGATATATGCCCTCTGAACAAATCAGACGTTTACCACGTCCTAGTAGTGATATTTATGCACTAGGGATGATGGGTATTCAAGGATTGACAGGGGTGCATCCACACGAACTCCAAGATGATCCCAATACAGGAGAAATACTGTGGCAACATCTGGCAACTGTCAGTCCGGGGTTAGCTGCTATTCTTACTAAGATGACGCGCTATCACTTTAAAGATCGTTACCAGACTGCGACTGAGGTGCTGCTAGCGCTACGGGAATCAGCGACAAACCCTGACAAATTGCCGACAGAGGAAGCTTGTTTTACCACAAATATCCTTCATGAACTCTCTTTAGAGTGGGAGGAAAATGGACAAGTCAAAAATCGCAAAATTCTTGAAAAGCAACAAAGTAAAAACCCCAGTCGAGGAGTCCGCATTGGTCGTGATCCTCAAGTATGCGACATTGTTATATCAGATCCAACAGTCTCTGCTTTACATATTGAAATCTTCTTTCATCAGCAAAAGCAGAAATTTTACTTGCGGAATTTGCGCCAGATGAATCCTCCTATTGTTGATGGACAGTTACTTTTAGCAGGCGAAATGCCTCTTCGTATTGGTAGTAATATACGCTTGGGGCAACAAAATTTTCAGGTGAGTGCCATTGTTTGCAACGAGTATCCGGGTGGATACGTACCCATAGAATACTCGATTGTTCCGATCGCACTGCAACAACCTATTAACCAGACGATGCGAATTCCAAAAGTCAAGAAGGCTGAAGAAAATTCACAAGAAGTTTTGTTGACTCCTCCGTCAGTATTATCATCTTCAGCGATCAAAGTACCAAAATTACTTGGGATGAGTGTAGCAGCTTGTATCAGTGCTGTTGGTGGCTTTAGCTTTTTGAATCCTAACAACATGATTGGAAGTCATGCACAACAGAATTTCATCTCACAGCAACCACAACTGTGTCGTGTTGTTTCTCCCCCTGGTGGCAGATTTGTTGCTAAATTACGCCCTGAACCTCAAACAGAGATTGGCGCTGTCAAACAACTGAATCTAGGCGTAATGGTTTTATTTGTTCAAGTACGTGGTGATTTTGTAGAAGTTAAACTGCCTGATGGAACTCAAGGCTGGCTTTTTAGGGATGAAGTACAGCCTTGTACTCCATCACAAATAACCCATTAAGAATGAAACATGAAGGAATTGACACATAGATGTCCAAAGTCATGAAAAATTTTATACTTCTTTTTTCCTGTTTTCGCCTTCAGTTCATACTTTAAATTACCATTTGTATAGATGTCAGTACTAGGATGTCAAGAAACAATAGATTCTAATCAACGTCTTCAACATTCGTCCGTATGACCACCCACAACTGTTGAAAAGATTATTAAAACCGGAATTGTTTTGTTAATCAATGTAACTTTTATTACTTTAAAGGGAAAATCTATGTCGCTGGATCAGGTAAATGCTTTTTACGAGGTCTTAATGTCGGATCAAGTCATTTATGAGCAGTATCACCAGAAGTGCTGCGTTAAAGGCTTATTTGGTATTTGGGATTGGGATAAAACCAAAATTGTTCATTTTGCTTCTACTCTTGGCTATACATTTACTGAACACGACTTAGATGAAGTATGGTTTGGTGGCGAGTCTAGTGTTTCTGAGAGTTCCTTAAATGTATCAGAATATCAGCGTTATATGGTATGAATTATGGACTACCAAATTCAAAATATGTAGTTTGATATGGTTTATCTGAAAGCTTTTAGCAATTCGTGATTTTACTAGCTATTGTGTCTGAAATCTTTATTCGCGCTAGTGGCGGTTATTGAGAAATAACCGCCATTAGCATGTTGACAAGCAAGTGCCGCGCTTTGTCATGGTTTACCCTAACGCCAACGGTCAGACGAGCGCTCTTGGTAGGGTTTCCAACGCCCTCTAGGGAAGACCTCAGGTCTTTCCCGGAGGATTGGAGGTATTAGGGTAATCGTACAGGACAATGCCTCAATCCACAACTTATGACGGCAGAACCTCTATCTGGGGAACGATTTGACTTCGGAGCCAGATGAAGTAAAAATAGGATGCTAAATAAAAATGGAGCTTGTATTCAATGAAATTGAATGATGTGATGAAACGGCTTTCGACTGTAGGACGCTTTCTGGCTACAACTCTGTTTTGTGTGTTGGCGATCGCCTTCGTTTGGCAAGGTGCGTTTTTCTCGAACACCGCAGCAATGGCTAATCCCGCTACAAACTTAATCGCAACAGCAGACTTGGATAATCAGGTTAAAGGTAAAACCAGTGAAGATGCTGGACGAGCCAAAGGTTTCATTGAAGATACGAAAAATAAGGTTAAGGAAACTGCAAACAAAAATGCTGATCGAGTTGACAAAGCAACCGATAATGGTAGTTTTCTTGAGCGCAAAGCAAACAGAGATGCGGCTCGAATTGAGCAAAGAGCAGATGAAGATGCCGCTCGGACTAAAGAAGCTGTAGACAACACAAAGAATGCTGTTGAACGCGCTGTTGATAGCATCAAGGATGCTTTTGGCAACTAGAGAATAGATAGGCGTTGCGATAGTAAGCAGACATAACACAACGCGCCTAAGCATAAGATAGGTTATACGTTCAGATTTAGAGAAAACTGGACGTATAAACCTGAAAAAACCGAGCCGGAGCGCTAAAAAATCAGGCACGTGTAACCATCATCTTGACCAGAGAGCTTAAAATCTTTCTCGGTTATGCTTCATTCAAATTCATCAATGGTAGCTGGAGAAGAAGAATTTTCGTGCTTGGCAAGATTACGCTCATACCAATTCATTAATGGAGTTGAACTGATTCCGTGTACAATCACGGAAACAACAATAGTGGTGTAAGTTATCCAACTTATTTGCTCACCTATTTCACCTTTTAAACCTTTGCCAAAGGCATATGAAAGATAATATAAAGAGCCAACACCACGAATACCAAACCAACCGAATAACAAACGAGTTCCTGAATACCAAGTTCGACGACGGTACGCTTTTCGGGAATTTCCACCAATTGTGCTAATCCAGGCTCCTACAGGTCGGATGACTAGGAATAATAAGACTATCACTAATAAAGATTGGCTAGCATATTTTAGCATTGGCTGGACTAATAATATTGTCCCCAATATTAGTATTGTCCCAACCTCTAAAAGTTTTTCCAATCTCTCTATAAATTCCAACTGTGCCAGTGGTGTTTCTGAATTTCTATGACTCCGTTGGACAACTAACCCTGCAGTAAATACAGCAAGAAATCCATAGCCATTAACAATTTCTGTTAGAGAGTAAGTTAGTAAAACTGTACCAAGGGCTATAAAATCTTCCATAATTTCATCGCTACGACCCATTTTTTGGATTTTTTTCTCAATCCAAACAACCGCTTTGGCAACGACAAACCCCATTACAATACCAGCAGCAATAGCCCAAATGATATCAACTGCAACCCACTGTTTCAGCCAGTTGTTCCAGTTGTTATCTTTTAACGCATGAATACCAAAATAAATAAAAGGAAAAGCTAAGGCATCATTTAAACCGCCTTCAGACGTCAAACCAAAGCGTAATTCATCTTTGTCATTTTTATCACTTAGTTGAACTTCTGAAGCTAAAACTGGATCAGTTGGTGCAAGAATAGCTCCTAATAAAATAGCCTCTCCCCAATCCATCCCTAAAAAGAGTTTACCTACAACTGCCAACCCAAAAATTGAAATTGGCATCAAAAAAACAATAAGTCGCGTCGTAATATTCCAGGCTCTAAATTGTAGCGGACGTACAATTTTTAAACCACAGCTAAAGACAGATATAATCACGACAAATTCTGCCAGCCGTTCTAACACCTCGGCGTTTAATACTCCAGGACGGCGTAATTGAATCAGTCCAAAACCATAGGGACCTAATAAAATACCTACTATTAGGTAGATGATGGCAAAGGAAAAAGGTAAACGCGAAATCCATCCGGATAATAAGGTAACAAATAGCAGCAATGAACCAATAAAAAGTAAATCAATAATATAGCTATCAACCATAAAAATAATTTTTATTACAAAGCGACGCACCAAGAGTCTACTTGTGAATTGTTTTGCGTTTACATCACCTTACGATAGATTTATTTAAGACACCTCACATAACTTTTCTCTAATGATTCACGTACTCGCTACACCGATTCTGCTGGTATAGAGGCACGGCAATGCCGTACCCCTTCCGGGCTGCATGTATTCTATGCAGGTGAGAATCGTGCTTATTTACAACCACAGATGCACAATGATGTTGGAGCGCTTATAGTATCAGATAAATTAACGAACCCAGTACTCGGTGTCCGTCTTGGTCAACTTGGTTGGGAAGTCAGATGGCGTAACTTTACGTCTAAAAATCATTCTCTGGCTACGTCGCTGTCCATAACCAACCAACAACAATATAATTACCAGCGCAACAAGCGGTGTTATTGTTGTTGTTGGCTCGGGTACCTTCTTAACTTGCTGTCCCGGCGGAAAATTCACAGGAGGAGTGGGTGGTACTTCAATGATTTGGTTGTTACCACCAGGACCACCGCCTGAAGGAGGGATAGATCCACCACCAGAACCACCGCCCGAAGGAGGAATAGATCCACCACCAGAACCACCGCTTGAAGGAGGGATAGATCCACCACCAGAACCACCGCCTGAAGGAGGAATAGATCCACCACCAGAGGAAGGTGGAGTGCTAAGTAGGGGTGTACCTGATCCCCGACCGGAAGAACTACCTCCACCACCAAAAGCCAGAAGAAGTAAGAGCAAGGCAAGACCACCTAGGGGCCAGGTGGGAAATGAGCTCCCTGATGATCCTTGTTGCAACACGACATCTTCTGCAAGGTTTGAGGGAACATCAATCCCTATTCCTTCTGGCTGCAATGATACTGGAATCCCTATTCCTTCTGGCTGCAATGATACTGGAGTTGTCCCAACAAAGGTATCTCCAGGAAGAGTTTCCCCAATCAGCGAATCACCGGCAGGAATGCCAAGATTTGGACGTCCGAATTCTGCAGCTTCTGGTGAATATGGCATCGAAAGGTCTCTAAGAATTGTCTCTTTGAGAGACTCTTGATCACCAGAGTTCAACACACGCATCGAATTGGACAGTTTTTGGGAGTAAAACTTGGTCAGTTCTGGTCCTAAATTCAAAGATTGAATCTGCTGCTGTGCATTGGGAATTTTTGCCACCTCTTCAAGCAACAGACGCCCATAAGAGTATTTCAAATCAAGCAACCCATTACGTGGATCGAGTGAGTTTCCACGAACAGCAGGTGCCCAATAAAAGTTTTTGGTGACTTGTCCCAAACCTTCTTGGGGAGTTTGACTGACTGTTTGTCCAAACAGATAGCGATACCCGTCCACGATATTAGGGTTGTCGTTCTGCCAGAATGAGGCGTACGGTATCTGAGAAATATTGGGATTGTTTGCGTAAAGGGAAGCAAAATTCTGGTAGTTTTGTTCCCCACCAGCAGCTCGCATCAGCAACTGCTCGTAGCTTGGCCCACCATTTGACTCAACTAATTTTTGGAAGACTGCTCCTGCTTTGTTACAAGCGGCACCAAATCCCACACTACATCCAGCAATACCTCGCATTTGGGTCAAATCTCTGCCCGATAGCTGGTACTGAAGGTAGTTTTGCTCCAGCCCTGGTTGAATACCATAACGTCCAAGCACGAGCTGGGCTGAAGCAGATTGACATGCAGTCAGTACTGCTGTAATGGATGATACTGCAATTGCAATTTTTTTGGCTGTTGACTTCAAGGGATTTACCTCCAGTAAAAAAATGTGAGGTCATGGGAGTATAAACTGTAAAGGACAGTTAAATTCAAAAATTTTTTCTTTTTTTCTTTTTTTATTTTTGAATTTTTTATGAACCCACCCTGTCCGTAATAAATGTAACTTAACTAATCTCTTGCACCTATCCGTAGAAAAGCGTAGAAGTTAAAAAGATGTAAGGGTAAGTAACATGATTTTTCTTGGCAATTCTTAGCTCAATATTAGGATTTTTTGTTTAATACTGAGTGACCGAAACAATTTTAGATTTGAAATTTTAGATTTGAAATTGGGGAGCCAATACAGCAAGCGCGTAGGGTGGCACTTTGTGCCATAGTCCTTGTTTCCCTCTCAGTAGCGGAGACGCTACGCTAACACGCTTGTTCTGGCGTTGATTTTCGGTACAAGCCCCGTCCATCTTTGACGGAATTAATCCAAAATCGTAAATTTCAAAAAATCTAGGCTTCGTTTCGCTCCGCTCCAACCAGAGCACTTTTAGGGTGGAGTTAATCCAAAATCTAAAATCCTAAATCCAAAATTGATTGACTAAACACCATCAATTTTTCTTGTGCAAGATGTGAACCTCCCACTAGAGCCCTTAACCGTCAGCAACAGCCGCAATAACACCTCCTTCTGTTCTTCCCTGTTAAGCGTTAAGGGTTCCTTGTGTTTCTTGAAAGCACCACACGGGCGGCGCAGCACCCACTATGAATAAAAGAAACACCTTTTTCCCCTTACATTCCTACACCCCTGTGTTTATTCAAAGCGTCCGACTGGGGGCGCACCACCCGCTACGAATGAAAGAAACACTCTTTTCACGCCCTATGGCTAACGCCACCCCTTACGGTGAGACCAGCGCTGGTCTCACCAGATACCTAGGTCGGGAGACCCTCATCAAGTACTGGCTCACGCCACATGCACGCCACTTGCTACAACGGGGGGAACCCTCCGCAGTCGCCACAACGGGGGGAACCCCCGCAAGGCGCTGCTCTGCGCAACGCAGTGGCTCCTCAACGCGCTTAACCCGCGCACGGTGAGACAGCGCTACAGGAGGGTCTCCCGCTCTCACGGCGACTGCGGAGCGCGCAGCGGAACCGGAGGTTCTCCCCGATAGCCTTAAGGCGTGGCGTTAGCCATAGGGCAGTGGCTCCCCTACACCCCTACACCCTTACACCCTTGTGTTTCTTGAAAGTTAAGAGGCTGGGGAGGAACCTAAATTCTGAGGCGAGTTGATGTTAATCGTGATTGCTGTGCCCTTAAGCTCTCCTCCTGTGACGCTGTTGTATATGATAAACCCTCGATTTGGTTGGTCAAAAAGATACCCACGCGCTGAGGGTGGAATTTTCCTTTGCTTAACCAAAGAAATGAAAGATTCAAAATACCTCTTTATACTCTGACGGTTCCCCTGATTTGTCTTCGTATGATTGTCAATCAAGAGCAAAAACAAGTCCACGGTGCGAGTGTCTTGCCCCTCAATTAAATTGCTGTTATTTAAGAAAGAACTGGCTATTAGCTTTCCATTAACTTGTTGAACTTTAAAAAGGGTGTAATAAAGATCCTGTTTCTGGTTATCTCTGACGTAGCACACCCAAGAACCGTCTAATTTAGGTGTAAAACCTTGTTGTGCCAGGTAGGAAAGCGGAGAACGATTTTGCTCACCTGTTGGTGGAGGTAGCAAATTATCTACTGCATCAAAAGAGCAAACCTTCTGGGTTGTTCCCGACTGGGGAGTAGTCGGAGTTTTCTGGATTGTTCCCGGTTGGGGAGTAGTCGGAGTTTTCTGGATTGTTCCCGGTTGGGGAGAAGTTGGAGTTTTCGGGATTGTTCCCGGTTGGGGAGAAGTTGGAGTTTTCGGGGTTGTTCCCGGCTGGGGAGAAGTTGGAGCTTTCTGGATTGTTCCCGGTTGGAGAATAGTAGGACTCTCCTGCGCTACTGCAAAGCAAGATACAGCAGCATATGTAGGAAGCAAAATAGCAAATGCGCCAAGCAAACGAACAATGATATTCATAAAGTGTTGGCGAGTGATTAACAAAGGATACTATTAGCGAAGTTAATAAATACCCATATTCAATGGGTCAATAGTGAAGGAGTTTCAGTGGTGGAATATTAATGTACGCTAAGCTCAAAACTTTGATCAAGGGGGTATTTCAGAAACTCACAATGTCTGCCAAATCTTCATCTAAGTGTAAGTAAAATTACACTATTTGAATCAAAGTTCTAGCTTATTTGAAAGGTAATCAGTTAGTTTTGTTTCAAGGAAAGTACGTACTAGACAAAAATTTACTTAGTACATACTTTCTTCTTGTTGTGTAGCTAGTTAAATTTCGAAGAGACATAGTAATATATACTACTGGATTCATGGAGATACTATCCTTCATGAAGATATGTGGAAGGTACTGGCTTGGGTATAGTCATACCTCTAGTTAAGTAATTTCAGCCACCAATGTTGTTAAATGTTGATTAGTTAACTGTTGCACACGAATGCTAGCTATTGAAGGCTTCCACGATCAGCGGCGAGGAGACATATCCCCTTGTGGGTGTAGGGGAAAATGGTTCGCAACTAGAATTCATAATTCGAATTTAAAAATCAATTTTAAATTATCAATAATGAATTTTGAATTTAAGCCGTATCCTTGTGTGAATGCGGCGCTTCAGCCCCCCAATTTCCTGTGATGTGATTAACTAGGAACACAAACAAAATAATTTCTACCGACAATGATGCACCGTTGATTTTTATTTTAAAAAAGCCAGAATTGTTATATTGTGCGATCGCTAGTTACAAAAGTCAATCATCAAAGTACTGTTATTTGTTTATTGTTGTAAGAGTTTTCTGTAGCTATACAAATTTAAAATCAGACAACATAAGTTGAGTAAGTTTTATGATATTATTGTGCGCTCATATAATTAACAAATTATGAACAATAGGTAAATTATAAGGTGAAAATTAAGTATTCAAAGGCACAATCTGACATGACGTTATGGAGTAGCACTAAAGCATCCCAAAAATTTAAGCTTTCTTTACAAACAGCTTATAGAATTCATGAAAACTTGGTGAGACCAAAACTCATCTGGATGCCTCTATTTCTTTGTTCTATCGTTTCTAATGTCAGGATTCCTGGTCTTTTTTATCTGCTTGTTCTTCCAAGTCATAGAAAATCCGGATGATTGCACAAAGTATCATCGTCGAAGAGGGTTAGGTTACGAAGTATATGCCAAGACGTATTTCCACCAGAGCCTCACTTCAGTAAGGTTGGTATAATTAGACCGCAGAGGTCTGCTTATCTAGTAACTTACTGCATATGCTTGCTGAACTGCAACCTATAACTAGATGACAGGGTGCCTTTCACGGGCTTTAGCCTGTGCAGGTATAGCTCTTTGCATAAAGCTACAGGCTTCTAACCTGTAGCTTTTTTTTGGCGTTGCTGAACAAAGGTATGAATTGTCATTCTGTAGACGCTTTGCGGCTTCCCGCAGGGTGCGTAATACCATTTTGGATTTTGGATTTTAGATTTTGGAGCCAGTCGTGTGGGCGGTGAGACCAGTGCTCTTGGTAGGGGAGCCAGTGCGGTCTTGGGGTCTCCCCAAATAGAGCACAAGCGCGTTTTCCCGACAGCCAGGCATCTGGCGTATGCGCTTTGCGCACGCCCAGAGGTCTAAAGCGCAGCGAGACCGGAGGTCTTCCCCGATAGCCCTCCGGGGAGAACCTGAGCCCTAGTGGGAACGGCCACGGCTGCGCCTAACGGGCACGGCCCCGTGCCGAACGGTTCCGCTAGCCCCTAAGGGGGCGCTGCGCAAACGCTAACGCCAGAGCCGGCACGAGGGAGACCCTCCCGCAGCGCTGGACTCACCGTAAGGCGTGGCCGTTCCCACTAGGGGTCTCCCGACTTGAGCGAACTGGCGTGATTGTAAAAGACTTACTGGTAATTGCTTGTAGCATTCCATGTGTCGCATTCTTTTTTCAAATTGGTATAACGAAGTGGAGCGAAGAATCTCCGGAAAGCGTTGAAAATTAAACGAGATGCTTCACTACGCTTCACTACGCTTCGCTTCGTTCAGCATGACAAAACTGTATTTCATACTCAAATTCAGCAACGCCTTTTTTTTAAACTTTCAACTTCACACCCCTGATTGAATAATCTAACAACTCCATCGGGTGCATGATAGAAATCAGTTTACCCTCCAACTGCAAATGCTTGCGAATTTGCAAAGTACAACCCGGATTGGCAGAAGTAATTAAATCAGCACCAGTATTTAGCAAATTCTGAACTTTTTGTCTACCCAACTCCTCAGCCACCTCTGGTTGGAGTAGATTGTAAATTCCCGCACTACCACAACATATAGCTGCATCAACTGGTTCGCGCAACTTCACGCCTGGAATTTCCCGCAATAACTGACGCGGTTGCAAGCTAATCTTTTGTCCGTGCAACAAATGACATGCATCTTGATAAACCAAACTCAAGGGTTGATTTGCAAGCGGTGATAATTTTGCTGTTAAACCAACACTCACCAAAAACTCTTGCGCATCTCTAACCTTCGCCGCGAATGCTTTCGCTTTTTCCCGATATTGTGGATCATCTTCTAAAATATGACCATATTCTTTTAGTGTATGACCGCAACCAGCAGCATTGATAATCACAAAATCTACACCAGTATTTGCAAAACTATCAATCATCTGCCTTGCTAAAGCTTTGGCTTGTTCTGTTTGTCCTTGATGTTCGGGAAGCGCCGCACAACATCCTTGAGTTTTGGGAATCACAACTTCACAGCCATTCGCCGTTAAAACCCGCACAGTCGCTTCATTGACTGGCGAGAAAAATAACCTTTGCACACATCCCAAAATCACCCCAACTCGATAACGTTTCTTACCCTGTGCTGGAATAATATCTGGCAAATTATCTTGAAAAGATTTCAAAGTAACTTCTGGCAGAATTGATTCCATCGCTGCTAAGCGAGGAGACACAAGCTTCAACAACTGAGTTCCACGCACCAATTTGTGCAAACCCAACTTTTGATAAAAAAACAATGGAACCAGCAAAACCCTTAAAACATCAGGATTAGGAAATAGAGAAAATATCAGTTGACGTAACAATTTATCTGGCAAACTACGCGGGTAATTCCGTTCAACTTGGTGACGAGTTGCAGAAATTAACTTGTCATATTGCACACCAGAAGGACAAGTCGTCACACAAGCAAGACACCCCAAACAACTATCAAAATGTTCTACTGTTGCCTTATTCAGAGGAATCTCACCCTGATTGATCCCATCCATAAGATAGATGCGTCCTCGTGGAGAATCCATCTCTTTGCCAATCACCCGATAGCTAGGACAAGTCGAGAGACAAAACCCACAATGAACACAAGTATCAATCAACTTTGGGTTAGGTGGATGATTTGGATCAAATCCAGTCAAATTCTCCAAACTAGCCTTTTTCTTCTCAGAATCTTCAGAAACTTGCATATTATCTTTTCCTCCCCCCTCTGTTTGCGTCCTTAGCCTCTATGTCCTGTGGACACGCTTTGCTAAGGCAGTTCGTTTCTTAAATCCCACCCACAAAACGACCTGGACTTAAAATATATTCCTTATCAAACTGCTCTTTTATCCGACGCATCAACTGCTCAGCATTACCAGTGTAGCCCCATACATCCAACTGTTGCTTAACCTTCACAGGTGCTGACAAAATAGTGAGAAAACCGCGATTGGTTTGACAAAGATTTCGTATCCCCAACACCTGATCAATCCCGTTGTTACTCTCAAACCGCAACACCCCCAAACCACTAGCGATGTGAATCCAACCCACATCTGCTTGAGTCAAAACTTCAACAGCAGAAGTAGGTAACACTCCTATTTTGCAAGTTATTGCCGACTCATTAACAGAAGAATCTATTTGTTCTCGCAATATGCGCCATAAATCAGCTTCATCCGCCGCTGAATATATCGTTCCTTTTAACCCAAGTTGTTCCCCGACTTCCAAAAGTCGGTTTGACTGTTCCTTGACACTCTCAGCTATACTTTGAAAGCGAACAACTAATCCCAATCCTTCACCTAATCCCAAGCCAGACACCAGTTTTGTTGATAGCAAATCAGCTTGGGTTGGTGTCAACGCAGAACCTCTGAGGACGCCAGCACTTTGAGATATAGCCTTTGGATCACCAGTCAGCACCAGCGTCTGGGATATCTCGTGCATAGGATAAACACGAAACGTCACTTGACTAATGACCCCTAATGTGCCAAAAGACCCAGTAAACAACTTCATCAAGTCGTATCCAGCAACATTTTTCACCACTCTCCCGCCAGCTTTGGCGATTTGTCCATCAGCACGTACAAAGGTAATTCCCAAGAGTTGGTCTCGTACAGTACCATAGCGTTGCCGGAGGGAACCTGTATCAGCGGTAGCAACAATACCGCCAATGGTTGCTGTATCTTGTGTGATGGGGTCAAGAGCAAGAAATTGCCCAGAGTTTGCCAACATTTCTTGGAGATGAGAAAATTTCATTCCCGCTTCGACTGTCACCGTTAAATCACCAACGGCGTGTTCAATTAGTTGATTAAGGCGTTCTGTGCTGACTACAACGTCAACATCTTTGACTAATCCACCCCAGTTCAGTTTACTGCCACTACCGCATGGCAAAACGCGCCACTTGTTACGATGTGCTTGTGTGATGACTTGCGCTAGCTGTTCTGTTGTGTGAGGATAGACGATACAACCGGGAGCAGTTGGGGAAGCAATAGCCTGTAATATAGATTTTCGCTGACTAATTGGTACATCTTCCCAACAGACAGTATTTTCTGTGCCGACAATAGATGCAAAACAAGAGGCTAGCGCTTTCATCTGTTTTAGACTCTTTATATATCAATACGGTTTGTGAAAGAAGCACATTCTTATTAGCTTTGGTGAAAGCCTTGCTGTATAGCGCATTGTGATTTAATTGAGTCAGTGCTACTTATTGAGATTGTTCTCGCTATTACAGCATATTGCGCTACAGTGGTAAACAATCATAAATCTTCAGTCTACAGCTTAGGGATGTCCCAAGACAACTGCTGTCAAAATCAGATGGTCGTTCTTTTAAAGGTCAAAACCTTGTAGGGGCAAATTTTAGTTATGTAGATATTCGAGGGACGGATTTTAGGGGTGCGAATCTGAACTTAGACTAGGAGGTTAAAATGGTCAAACGAATTGTGATTGTGGGTGCGGGTCCGAGTGGAGTTCTTCTAGCTCACTATTTGCTACGCCGCAATGAGCAGTATAATGTTGAGATCTATGAGCGTCGCAGTGACCCACAAACAGTTCCATTTTCCTCCGCTAGAACCATTCCTCTTTCCCTCAATCAACGGGGAATGACGGCACTGAGCAAAGTTGAAGGGATTCTCGCAGCGGTTAAGGCAGTAAGCTTAGAAAGTACTGGCTCACTCATTCACCAAAAAAAAGGCAAAACGCAGTTCCTTCCAAGGAAAAAACCCATTCTGATTCTGGATCGCATGCGATTGGTGGTCACACTGTTGAAAATGTTGACTCAACAGTATAATAGCGATCGCCTCAAAATTCATTTTGACCATCAATGTAAGCAAGTTGATTTTGAAGCAAAAACAGTCACCTTTGAAAATACGGCAGTCAATCCTACAGGAGAAGTTACTGTTGATTATGACTTATTAATTGGTGCAGATGGAGCGCGATCGCGAGTTAGAGAGCAGTTTCTCTCAACCAATCAATTCGAGTTAGAAAAAAAATACTTTCCCTCTGCTTACAAACCCATTTTTCTACCTGCTGAGAGTGCAACATCCTTGAAAGCAGGTTATCTCCATACTTGGAGAGGAACCGATGGAATTTTTGCTACCTTGGTGCATGATATAGATGGCTTGATAAGTGGGATTGTTAACTTTCCTCGCGAGAACAACCCCATCTTGAATTTTTCTACAAAAGAACAAGTATGGCAATTCTTTCGTGAATACTTACCAGAAATTGCTGAGCTTTTACCAGAATCGGAAGTCGAAGCTTTTCTCTATCGTCCCATCTCAACCATTTTGACGATTCGTTGTAATCGCTACCATGATGGTGATAGCGTTTTACTGATTGGCGATGCGGCTCATGCTACCTCTCCTTCTTTGGGTCAAGGCTGTAATGCTTCCCTTGAAGATGTTGCTTTCTTTGATCAGTTATTAGATGAATATCCTAATGATATTGCAGAGGCACTCAAGCAATTTACCCTACGTCGAAAACCAGATGCTCATGCACTAGTTGAGCTAAGTGATTACACCTTTCCATTATCCAGTAAATTGCTGTTTTTAGAGTTATTTATCAGACTGCGAACTGCTCAATTTATGCATCAACTCTTTCCCAGATACTTTTCCCCGTCATTGTCACAACTTCTATCTGAAACAACCATTCCCTACTCAGAAATTTTGAATTTCCACAAAGGTTGGATTTCCAGAGTAAAACAGGCAAATGAAAAGTTCTTAGAAAGACAATCATGACCGCAACAGGTACGTTGAAATTGGGTTTTCCCAATCTGCTCATGCATGATGATATTCTTTAATCGCATACATTTCTACGATTCAAAGAATTACCATGACGAATGACAAACATTCTGTATCTTTAGATGATGCACGACGAATACTAGCGGCTGGAGAAGCGAAGGCGAATGCAATCGGACAACCAATGAATCTTGCAGTCGTTGATGCTGGCGGGAATCTTGTTGCTCACATTCGTATGGATGGTGCGTGGATCGGAAGTATCGATATCTCGATCAACAAAGCATTTACTGCTCGTGCGTTTAATCTCTCTACCAAATCCCTTGCCGAAAGTGCTCAACCAGGAGAACAGTATTATGGTATTCACGTCTCAAACGGAGGACGAATCATGATCTTTGCCGGGGGTATACCACTTCAACGCGATGGGCAGATAGTTGGTGCAATCGGAGTAAGTGGTGGTAGCGGTGAACAGGATCAAGCTGTAGCTGAGGCAGCTGTGGCAGCTTTTTAATACCATTAACACTAAACGTCTCCAAAATAAAAGCAGCGCCCATTTGGCAATGGGACTAACAAGATGAAAACCGTTCATAAATAGTTTTCTGCTCTCACTCAAAAAAGTGGGGGTTTTTCTATAACCCCACAGAGCAAAATCATGTCGCTAAGCTGGTAGCGAGGGAATGTGGATGTTTGCCCTTAGCATTGGCGATGGTGGGGGCGATGATGCGGGGGAAACCGCCAAATCGCTGGCAGAATATAGCGGTTCTCATTTGAATCACATACACCACCACGAATAATGTAGAGCACGTAAATGCTACGTCTCTACAGCTGTGTATTGCACGCAACTGAGAAGCGCTATATTTTAGAAAAACTACGTAGTGCTGATTTAGAGAAAATCAAACAACAGTTTCCCGATTATCCTTATCCCGATTTACTCAAGGCAATTCAGGTAAGTCTGGCAGCTTTGGATGAGAATTGCCAACAGCGATATTTAGATTTTGCCGTCTTTCCTGAAGATACACCCATACCAGAAGCAGTTTTGCAAACTTTTTGGGAACCGTTGGAATTAGATGAGTTTGATAGCCAAGATGTGATTGATGAATTGGTGAAGAAATCTCTGGCTTCGCGGGATGAAGCGGGAAATTTGCGGTTGCATGACTTGCAGTTGGATTATGTCAGAAAGCAGCACACCGTTTTAGCAAAGGAAAGTGAAGGGATAAAGTTTTTACACAATCGCCTCTTAAATGCTTACGGCGAAAAATACCGCGAAGGGTGGCATAGTTTAGAAAATGATGGCTATATCTGGCAAAACTTAGCCTATCACTTGTTGGCTGGGGAAGCGATACGCCTCTGGCGTCTGCGCTTTGCGCAATCGCCGCGCCCGTGAGAGGCTCAGATCTTGCACCATAATTCTTGTCCGCCAAGAAATAAATTTCTTGGCTCAAAGTTCAAGTCCGTTAAAACGGACTGGGTAAGTCTTTCCACTCGCAATGACATATCGTAAGTAGTTAGGCGGACATAATATGAGTCCGTTTTTACTGATATCTTGCACCATTCTCAATAATCAGGAGGCGGATCCTCCCAACCCTCGCTCCCAGGCTCAGCCTGGGAACGAGATGTCGAGGCTCTGCCTCGTTGTTGATACTGCTGCAAGATCTGAGCGTCCGACTGACGGCGAAGTCGTCAGCAAAATATGAAAGAAACACCTTTTTCCCCTACACCCTTACACTCCTACACCCCTACACCTCTGTGTTTCTTAGGAGTATAAAAACTTTTATAGATTAACCGCTTGTCTAGCATTCTCAGGCGTGTAATAACCGTTGCTACCTCCAGCTTTCGCGTTTTCCAAAACTTCCTTACCTGTAATCAATCTTGCGCCACGCTTGCGGGTGAAATAGTTCCAGCCCCACTGAATCATGACTACCAGCTTGTTGTCAAACTCAATTAAGAAGTAGATGTGAATAAACAGCCAAAATAGCCACGCTAAGAAGCCTGTAAATTTGAAAAACCCTAAGTCTACAACGGCAGAGTTTTGTCCAATAACCGCTAAACTACCCCAATCAAAATAACGAAATTGTGGTAAGGTTTTACCTTTGAGCCGTTGTTTGATCAGTGAGGCAACGTACTGTCCTTCTTGCATCGCTACAGGTGCAACACCAGGTAGGGGTTTGCCGTTTTGATGAGCAAAATGTGCTAAGTCTCCAATGACAAATATATTGGAGTGTTCTTTAAGACTCAAATCAGGTTCAACAATAACTCGTCCAGCGCGATCGCACTCAACACCTGTACTTTCTGCTAGCAACTTCCCTAGAGGCGAAGCTTTCACACCTGCTGCCCATAATACTGTCTTGGCATGAATCTGCGTCACCTCATCACCTTGTTTGAGGCTGATAACATCACCTTCTATATTCGTAACCATTGTTTTTGGCTGTACGGTAACACCCAAGCGGGTTAGCGATGTTTCTGCTTGTTTTGATAACTCTGGTGCAAACGGTGGGAGAACCCGATCCAAACCTTCCAGGAGTAAAACTTGCGCTTCGGAAGTGTCGATATTGCGGAAGTCCTCTTTCATCGTGTGATAAGCTAGTTCTGCGATCGCACCTGCTAATTCCACACCAGTAGGACCACCACCAACAATCACAAAAATTAACCAAGCACGACGTTTTTCGGGATCAGTTTCCTTTTCTGCGGCTTCAAACGCCATGAAGATGCGGTGACGCATTTCTATCGCATCTTCCACAGTTTTTAAACCGGGAGCAAATTCTTCCCACTGGTCCTTGCCAAAATAGGAATGCTTTGCACCTGTCGCCAGGATTAAAGAATCATAATGTATTGCTTCCTCACCCATAAAGACTTTTTGTCCTTGGGGATCGATATTATTCACTTCTCCCAACAGCACTTTCGTATTTTTGCTCTTATTCAGTACAGAACGCAGGGGAGAGGAAATATCAGCAGGAGATATCGCACCAGTAGCGACTTGGTATAAAAGCGGTTGAAATAAGTGAAAATTACGTTTATCAATGAGAGTCACATGGACATCAGCACGCGAGAGTGCTTTGGCTGCATATAATCCTCCGAATCCACCACCGACAATGACTACGTGATGGGGTGGCTGATTTTCTACTGTGTTCACCATAAGATTTATTTCCTTTTATTTCTTTACTGTTATTTTTATTAACAAATCTTAAGCATTTCTGTCAAAGTAGTTCTGCTCATGGGTGACATATTAAGAAATGTAAATCGAGCATAACATACATTTACAACGTAAGATTTATTACTTTAACGACTTACGCATTGACTAAAGTCTGATTATGTGCGTTGAGTTATACCTGTTTACTGAACGGAAGTTTGCGATTAAGAGCTTACCTTCGTATCTTCTTTTTATAGCGGTCAGATTCATCAAATTATGCACTTAGGGGATTATATGGGAAAAATGCCAGCAGATGGCTTTCACACACAAAGCGCCTATTTGTAAAGTGCGTAAGTCCTAACTTTTTCTTTTTTATATGGTTGTGGTAGATGCAAACTCTGGGTGTATGGGCTAGCGTCTAGCAGCATGGCTAAAGTTCAATTATTCAGCAACGGCGATAAAGTACCGTAGATGTCGGAGTTCTATCATGACTGGAACTACTATATCTTTGACATATATAGGACTCCTATTTGATTTTTGACGAAGCTAGGTACATGTTTATTCCTTCTTCCCTGTTCCCTATCTCCACAAGTGATTCACACTCATCAAATCGGATTGCTATAGTTTAGTCTGAAAAAAGATATCCCTGATCTAGAAGGAGCAATATTATGAATCGAATAAATAAGGTGGTACTGGTTGGTGGTACCCACGGGAATGAATTCACAGGCGCATACTTAATTAAAAAGTTTGAGCAATATCCCCATCTCATTCAGAGAGACAGCTTTGAAACTTTAACCTTTTTTGGCAACCCCAAAGCTTTTGAGGTAGGAAGGCGTTATATTGATAAGGACTTGAATCGTTGCTTCCAAATTCAAGATCTGGAAAATCCGACGCTTTCCAGTTACGAAGAAATCAGAGCAAAAGACATCAACCAAAAACTGGGACCTAAAGGCAAATCTCAGGTAGATATCATTTTGGATTTGCACTCTACAACTTCAAATATGGGACTAAGCATCTTGCTAGGCAACCACCTCCATCCCTTCAATCTACAATTAGCTGCCTATCTCAGTGTAAATCATCCAGAAGTGAAGGTTTGTTGGGCACCAGTAATTGAAAGTCGCTGCCTCCAATCAATCAGTGAATTCGGTTTTGCTATTGAAGTTGGTCCTGTAGCTCAGGCAGTCTTGAATGCAGAGTTATTTCAGAAAACAGAAAAACTTGTTGAGACAATTTGGGACTATTTAGAAGCATATAATCAAGGTTCAATTTCACACACAAATAGCACGCTCACACTTTATGAATATGTGAAGGATATCGACTATCCCAGAAATGATTTGGGAGAGATTCAGGCAATGATTCACCCACAACTTCAGTTTCGGGATTATGAACCTCTTAATCCTGGCGAGCCAATGTTTTTAACCTTTGATGGTAAAGAGATTGTTTATGAAGGAGAATCAACTGTGTATCCAATATTCATCAATGAAGCTGCTTACTACGAGAAAGGAATTGCTATGGGTTTAACTGAAAAGCGACAGGTTACTGTTTAGAGCAATGGCACGAATTTCTGGTGAAAGAATTATATTACAAAGGTTTTAAGGCAGAGGATTTTATTATGTGTAATGTAAAAAAAAGGAAGGACGTGTAGATCCGAACCTGTTTCCCCTGACACGTAAGTATTCTCCGTCTTTCAATATCCTTACTGCTTAGCGACCGCCAATAGTTAGGCTCCCAGAGCTAAGTATCGCCTGACTAGAGAATGAATGAGCGTTTTCTCTAATATGTCAATGTATAAGTCATAACAAAATGTATTGAAGCTCATAGATTTCGTTAATTTAAAACTCTATCTCTAGAGGAAGTGAGTTTGTTCCTATGGTAGACGTTTAGTAAAACGGCAGCATTTATGCTATTTACAATAGCATCGCCTAGAAGAATTACCACAATATTTGATGTATGAATTTCTTCATTTGTAACTGAATGAAGAGAAATGACTTAAAACCAAGTGTTGCTACTCACTACCTGGCTGATAAGTTGGATTTTTAACTATGAGAAAAGCTATTGTCCTGATACTGCCTATTGCCTTGATCCTCTTCCCCAACCAGAGAACGCAAGCCCAACGAGTAGAGTCTTCCTCTGATCGTCCCTATTTGGCGTTAGTTAAAGGAGACACTCCTAACAGTTGTAGCTTTATCTCCACCGATCTTCTGGAACGGACGGTGGACATTGTTCAGGATTTGCAGTTTGTCCGCTCTGGTGACTCGCCAGAGCAAGTCAGCTATGAAGTGCGCTTCGCTCCTGATCAGCCTTACGCGCGTAATGCATTGCAATGGACTGCACTTGCAGGAGGAAACTATACTCAGGCTGTTGTAAATTTCCGCGACAACCGCGCCCAAGAGCGCACTTTCACAATGGCAATTAATTACAACCAACCTAATCAAAAACTGTGTCAGTGGGTGGTACGAGAACCACAACAGGGAACTCAATCCATCTCCCCAACTTCACCCGTCTCCCCAACTTCACCCGTCTCCCCAACTTCACCCGTCTCCCCAACTTCACCTCCAAGGCAGTAAGAAGTTGCCTTATCGACATCTGGCTAAGTCAATCAGTGATGCTGGCTGGTCAACTTTCCGGTCATGGTTGGAATATCTAGGTCATAAATATGGGAAGATAACGATCGCCGTTCCTCCCCATAACACAAGCCAGAATTGTTCTAATTGTGGCGAAAAGGTAAAGAAGTCTCTAGCCACAAGAACTCACGTTTGTCCGCATTGTGGATATGTGGCAGATAGGGATATGAATGCAGCTATCAACATTTTGAAGTTAGGACTCAGTACCGTGTGCCCCACGGGAACTTACGCTTGGGAGCCAGCGCGTTGGGCGGCTCCGCCGACTTGAAGCGTCTGGCGTGGAGATTTGCCCTCTTGGGCGGTTGGCGCAAGCCTGCTGTCTAACGGCTAGTCAGGGAACCAAGAATCCCCGCGTCTTTAGATCCCGGGAGTGTCAATTTGTAGCTCTTTGTGTTTTTTTAGATACAACTGAGATGCACTGACGTTCTGGAACACTTGTAATGCTCAGATATCTCACAAATCGCAAAATACTAGCTGCCTTATTTATACTAGTTATCTGCCTTACCGTAGTATACGGTTGCTTTTCTGGGCAAAAAGCCTTTTCATCAGCACCCCAATTGCTCACAGATCCATTTCTACAACTCCCCACGCAATCTTCAGTGCGAGTTGTGTGGTTTACTGAGTTTGCTGGTTCCAAACATAATGTTGCGTATGGGGACAATCTCCAGCAAACAGCCGTAGCGAATACGAGCAAACTCAGCCGTACACGAGAAGATCACGAATCAAGAGTAGGAAACCAAAAGCAAAATGGACAAGTTTACAAGCAAGCAGCCCAACGTGACATTTGGCGACATGAGGCTCAAGTGGTTGGCTTAACTCCTGGAAAACGAGTTTCTTATCGCGTCACGAGTGTACGAGAAGATGGCAAGAGTATTAGCAGCAATACTTTTACGCTTGCACCTACCCCAACTGCTGAAACACCATTAAAAATTCTCCTAACTTCTGATCATCAATTGAAACCAATGGTAGCAGCAAATCTGCAAAAGGTTGTGGAAACTGTTGGTAAAGTCGATGCAGTTTGGTTAGCAGGAGATACAGTGAATATTGCAGACCGTGCTTCAGAATGGTTTGATGATAATGGAGGTGGTGCTTTCTTCCCTTGTTTGCAAGGTCGAGCCAAGTTTGAAACAGATGTTAATGGAATAAAGACATCTTTTCTTGGAGGAGAAATTATTCAACATGCCCCAATGTTTACCAGTATTGGTAATCATGAAGTGATGGGACGCTTTGGCAAGGCTAGGAGTTTAGGCGATGAATTTAATGATGCGTTTCCGCGTGCAGTTGCGATGAAGTTATATGGAGAAAAATCACTAAAAGATAATTCTTATAATACTGATACCTACGAAGAAATTTTCACTTTACCTGAGAGTAAAGAAGGTGGAGAAACTTATTATGCAGTTAGTTTTGGTGATGTGCGTTTGGTAGTTCTGTACGCGACGAATATCTGGCGGACTCCCAATATGGATGCAGAAGCGAGGGGGAAGTATCGGGAAAGAGATAAAGATTTACAAAATCCAAAAAATTGGGGTTACGGACAAGTTATTTTTGAACCAATTGTCAAAGGAAGCAAGCAGTACAACTGGTTAGAACAAGAACTCAACAGTCCTGAGTTTAAACAAGCAAAATATAAAGTCGTGATGTTTCATCATCCGCCTCATTCTTTGGGCGACAATATTGTTCCTGCTTATACTCATCCCGTGCAGATTATTGAACGTGATGCGAATCGCAATGTTAAAACGGTACGTTACAAATACCCCAAAAAATCAGATTACCTGATTCGCGATGTGATTCCCTTACTTGAAGCAGCTAAAGTACAGATGGTATTCTATGGGCATTCGCACATCTGGAACCGTTTTCGTAGTCAGTCGGGAATGCACTTTCTAGAAACATCGAATGTTGGCAATACTTACGGTGCTTTCTTGAGTGGCGATCAGCGAAAAGTACCACCAGGGGACAAAAAGGATTATACTGCACTTGGCGATCCCAATGCGTTGGAACCAGTTTTACCAACGATCGCTCCATTACCCGGTAAAGATGGCAAACCCATACCGTATATTGCCAGTAATGATATTACAGCTTTCAGCATTTTTGATACGGGTAACGGTACAGTCAGCAGTTATCGTTTCAATACAAGTCAGCCAGATTCAAAAGTTGTGAAGTTTGATGAATTTCAGTTGCGATAGGGCGATGATTTAAGCGGTACGGACTAAGGGTAGACGATCATCGCTTACTATAGAACTAAGCTTATAGCTCTAGCCTGAATGCGCCATGCAAATTACAGTTGAAATTCCCGATGAAATTGCTCAGCGACTAAACCAAGCATGGGGAAGCCTTTCTCGTCGCCTCCTAGAAACGGTTGTCGCTGATGCTTATCGTTCTGGTGAGATTAGCACTGCTGAAGTAGGGCAGATACTTCAATTACCATCACGTCTAGAAACCCATGCTTTTTTGAAACGGATGGGTGTTTACCTGAATTACGACGAAGCTGAATTACAACAGGATCTTCAAACCCTTAAGAAGTTCAGAGCACAATGATTGTTGTATCTGATACTTCACCCATTTGTTACTTGCTGTTGATCGACTATATCAGAGTATTGCAAGAACTCTATGACGTTATGATAATTCCTCAAACTGTGGCTGATGAATTAAACGCTCCTGAGTCACCATCTGTCATCAGAGATTGGATAGCGAAACCTCCTGACTGGCTGCAAATTCAACCTGTTGAAACCCTCCAAAACGTAGAGCTGGAAAAACTCGATCCTGGTGAACGAGACGCAATTTTATTAGCAGAGAAACTAAAAGCTGACTTGGTGATCTTGGATGACAAAGCTGCAAGACGCGTAGCTCTGGAGCGTGGTTTGACAATTATTGGACTCTTAAGTATTCTCAAAGACGCTGCTAATACCATTTTTTTGTGAGGCTGCGCCAAATTTTCTTGACTTCTTCTTTCTTTACTTTGTGTACTTTGCGCTCTACCCTGCGGGAAGCCGCTGCGCGTCTACGCGGTTCGTTCCTCATATAATTAGGCGCATCTTCATACAGAATTGGTATAAATCTGATTTACTGGATTTGAGGACAGTTTTTGACTGTTTGCGAGAAGTTGGCTTTTGGGTTGCACCAAGTTTACTTGAACAGCTTCTAGAAGAGGAGTAATTAATTATTATCCACCAACTGAACAACTCCCCATTGTCCATTCGTTAACCAAGCAGAGTCTGACTTTTCCACTTCCTCCAAAACTTCCGGTTTAATACCTGCTGCAACTTCCGATTTCAAAGTACGTAGGGCTACCATTGGGACGGGCAAGTAACACACTATATCTGAAATGTTAGTCGTAAAATCCCAATGTCTATCTCCTAACAATCTTCGATAATTTGCATCTCCTTTAATAACTATCAAATTGGAATGAGATAACTCATTTTTTAGAGACTCAGGTATTTCCCAAAAAGCTAAAGGTGACGTCCAAAAATAATCGTAACACAAAACTAACTGCTCTGATGCAATATATTCTTGTAGTCTTTGAGCAAAGGATTTCACTTCTGGATTGCTTGAAGCTAATAAAAATTCTGTTGTTTGATGCACATCTTTAATCATGGCATCAGAGACAAATGTTGGGTGAGACTTTAAATGTAGTCTAACAACGCTCGCGACACCACTACCTAAAAGATAATCTACCAAACACAAATCACAGACAAGTTCAAAGCCAGCATTATCTACAACAAAGTCAACACGTCCGGAATTGCGATTCACTAACAATTCTGTGACTTTGAGTCCATCATCTACTAATATGTGAGATTGTTGGCTTTGAATATCAAAACGACTGCGATCGCTTTCAAATGCTGACCACAAACTGAGATCAACTCGATTTCCCCACAAACCAAAATATAATAATGTTATCAAAGCTGTTTGCCTTGATTGATTTTCTTGCTCTGATACATTCAACCATCCATTCACTTGAGTGCATAAAGCAACAATTGAGTCAAGGGATGTTTCTAAACCTTGACGTTTTTGCAACTCAAATGGATCTATACCTTGCGATTCACCAGCACGAAAGTAGTTGGTAATTTGCAAAAGATATCTATAAAAATAAGTTTCAGTAAAAAACCACGGAATATCTATCCAACGCTGTTCTTTGTATGATTCTAAATATTTACACCAATCTGCAAAATCTGAACCAGTATCATCTACAAGAGTTGGCAAATATCCCGATGGCAGTTCACTGGCTAGTTTCTCTAAGCTGGCATTAATATTGGCTGGAAACTTATTTTCAGCGATGACTCTACGAGCAATATTAGGCATCCGTTGAGTAACTGTAAACTCAGTAAAAGTACCAGCTTCTGCACCCACAAGTGGTTGTGGTAGGGGTAATCTAGGGGTATTGGATTTCTGTTCCACTAGTTTTTGTTTGTTATAAAGCACCACTTTCAAATATTGCAGTGCTTTGTTAACAAACCTTACAGATTTAAGATTCAGTTTAGAAATGTATCATTAATGCAGTCGTTAACTTGACTGCAACTTTCTTAAAGAAGCAAAACTTTTGGATATGGTGTCCGCGTGGAAGCTATCGCTTTTTGAATCGGTATTAAGTAGTCGGACAAAAATATTTACAGTCATTGCGTTAGCGTAGCGTGCCCGGAGGGCATACGAAGCGAAGCAATCCCAGCCCTTGCGATTGCTACCCTGCGGGAAGCCGCTAGCCCCTAAGGGGGCGCTGCGCAAACGCGTCTACATTCCGCTTCGCTCCATTCGCAATGACATTGTGTAATTAATTCTGTCTGACTACTTACTTATTAGCTGACCCCGGCTCAGTAAGCGTGCGGTGCAGTTCGGCAGTGACGGTATCAGGTAAGATTTTGCTTACGGTGCCCAGAATCTTGGTTTGGAGTGAGCCTGCGATGATCTTATCCTTGCCCGCGATCAAAGCTTCAAAACCCTGCTTGGCGACTTCGGCTGCGTCGTCCTTTTGACTCGCGCCCGCCTTGGTATCGTCCATATCCGCGCGCTGGAAGAAGTTGGTATCCGTCGGTCCGGGCATGAGGGCGGTGACGGTGACGCCCGTGTCCTTTAGCTCGCTGCGCAGTCCCTGGGAAAAGGAGTGGACAAACGCCTTGGAGGCTGCGTAGACTGCCTCGAACGGTCCAGGCATCAAAGCGGCGATCGAGGAAGTAAAGAGGATGCGACCCTTACCGCGACTAACCATGTCCTTCACCACCCGCTTAGCGAGATGGACAGTCGATACGACGTTCAGATTGATGAGATTGAGTTCGTCCTGTAGGTCGGTTTCGCGGGCAAAGTCACCGCCAACACCAAGACCTGCGTTGATAGCGATCGCATCCACTGGTCGGTTCGCTGCCTTAATCTTGTTGTAGAGCGTCTCAACTCCGTCATAGGTGGCAAGATCGGACTGCACCGTCTCGACTTTGACACCTAGTCCAACCAAAGCTTGAGCAGCTTCGTCAATGCTTGAGGCAGTAGCTGTGATGATCAAATCAAAGCCGTTTTGGGCAAACTGTTTAGCAAGTTCGTAGCCGATACCGTTAGAGGCACCCGTTACGACAGCCAGAGGTCGAATCAAGGAACTGTTGTTCATTTGCAAGTCTTTCGATACCAGATGGTTTGCGTGGACTGTGAGCTTTTAACCTTTACAATCCTAAAAAGGCAGTAGTGTGATTACGTCTTTCCAAGGAAGTATTGCTCTTTGTGTCTTTAAGATTACTTTTCTAGAGTTCCGTTTATACTTCTAAAGCGCCGGTACAGTAGTCAAAAAGCACGCAAAAAACCCGGTTTCTCTCTGTCGGAAAACTTGATATCTCCTATGCTCAACTCGAAGAAACCGGGTTTTTGGGATTAATGTACCGGCGTTCTAACCCTCATTTAGCTCAATCGGGCATTCATCCCACGCTTCGTATCAATTTTAAAGTGAAACGGTCTTAATGCCATTCGGCTATAGCGTCTACCTAGTGTTTGACCTATCATTAAAGTCACCATGTGTTGAAGAAGTTCTTATCACATTTGATCAAGCTTTCGACACACAATTAAAGTTACTCATATTTACACAATATTTAAAAAAGTACACGAGTTACTTATGAAACTAACCCTGTGCATGATTGTCAAAAACGAAGAAGCTACGCTGTCTAAATGTCTTGGCAGTGTGAAAAATGTCGTCGATGAAATGGTAGTATTAGATACAGGTTCTACAGACAGCACTCCAAAAATTGCTGAAAAATTTGGTGCGAAAGTGCATCATTTTGAATGGTGTAATGACTTTAGTGCTGCTCGCAATGAAGCTTTAAAATACGTCACAGGTGATTGGATTCTTGTATTAGATGCAGATGAAACTCTCACCCAGAAAATTGTACCGCAGTTGAAACAGGCGATACGAAGGGAAGAATACCTCCTGATCAACCTTCTGCGCCATGAGGTAGAAGCAGAACAATCTCCTTACTCGCTGGTTTCGCGCCTGTTCCGCAATCATCCAGATATCCGCTTTTCTCGCCCTTACCATGCGTTAGTGGATGATAGCGTGTCTGAAATTTTAACTCAGGAACCAGGTTTGCAAGTGGGCTATTTGGAAGGGGTTGCTATTTCACACACAGGATATCAAAAAAGTGCCATAGCTCAACAAGATAAATTTACCAAAGCACAAGCAGCGATGGAAGGTTTTCTTGCTTCTCATCCTAATGATCCTTATGTTTGTAGTAAGTTGGGGGCGCTTTATGTAAAAATCGGGAAAATAGTAGAAGGTATCAAGTTGTTGGCGCAGGGAGTGAGCAATTGTGAGGAGGAGTACGAGACTTTATACGAACTCTACTATCATCTTGGTATTGCCTACTCTCGGTTGCAAAATTCTAAAAATGCGATCGCCCACTATGATGCTGCAGTGAAATTGCCTATCTACCCAATTCTTAAATTAGGAGCATACAACAATCTCGGCAATTTACTCAAAGCAACTGGAGATTTCAATGGTGCTAAAACTGCTTACGAAGCAACAATCAAGATTGACTCCAGTTTCGTCCCAGGATATTACAATCTCGGGATGACGCTAAAGGAAATGAGTTTATTCAAAGATGCTATCTTAGCTTATCAAAAAGCAATTGAGTTAAGTCCTAAATATGCTGATGCGTACCAAAACTTGGGGGTATTGCTGCTGAAACTTGGCTATGTAAAAGATAGTCTTGTGAGTTTTCAAAAAGCGATCGCCCTTCACGAAGAACAGCAAAATCCTGAAGAGGCGAAACGACTGCGCCAAGGTTTGAAAGAAATGGGGTTACTGCGTTAGTCATACCAAGTTGCAATCAAATGTAGCACCTGTCATTGCGAACGAAGCGAAGCGCGTAGTGAAGCAATCGCAAGTGCTTGAGATTGCTTCGTTTCACTCGCAATGACATATCATCAACCGTCAGTGCCAGGTATCCGATTTGTAGAATGCTGATTCTATTGTGGAAAAAGAGGCTGGAATAAATTTTTACGAATTGAATTTTCTCAATATAGTCTCTTTAAGATTAGTATCTGAACGAGGATAGCTACCTACACCAAGGCTCAAAACTTTGATTTTAGTTTCCGGAGTTTTTAATGCTTTAATTGCATCTGTAATTGCAAATAAGGTAGGATTATTGGCAACAAATCCACCATCAATCATTTCCGGCATTTCCGGTTTTCCAGCAATTGTTGTTGAAATCTTATGAATATCAAAGAATGGAGAAGCTGAGCATGAAGCTACAACAACATCTGCTATTTTACAACCAAAACCAGGTTCTCCATTCCCTCCTTGGAATAGTGAACGGGAACTCTTAAAAATCATCGGTCTACGGTATTCGTAGTTAGTAGCTACAACTCCAATTAGAGTTTTAAAATTTTCATCGTTAAACTCATAATCCTGAAACACTTCGTTAGCACATTTCTTTAAGGCTTGGCTTCTTTTTGAACTACTTCTGTGACTCATGATGTCTGGGATGTACTGAAAATACTTTTTAGAAATCTCACTGACACTTTCACCGCGAGCTAGCAGAGAGCCAATAATTGAACCTGTGCTAGTTCCATAAATAAGTTGAAATTTTTTGTATAGAGGTTCTCCTAGTAATTCTTCAACTTTTTCTAAAACTCCTAAAGTGTATACTCCTAAAGAGCCTCCACCATCTAGAGAAAGAATATGAAAGTGATCTGTTTGAGCTTCTGTCATATTATAAATAACCTTTATTTTTAAATAATAACTAATCAATATGGTTCGGATAAGATCCCCCCGCCTACGGCGACCCCCTTAAAAAGCAGGGCTGTTTCATTCCCTCAAAGGCTCATAATGTCAAGGGTTTGTGAAGCGCGATCGCTGTATTTTTTTGGAGAAAAATTGAATTTTCTGGGTCAAAATATAGGTTTTCTATAACTTCTGTCCCAAAAATCATCGCGCTACATATTGACAAAACCTCCCTCCTTAACGAATGAAACAGCCCTGCCTTAAAAAGGGGGTAAAAGAGGGTTATAAGCCCCCCTTTTTAAGGGGAGCCAGTGCGTTGGGCGGGTTTCCCGACTTGAAGCACCTGGCGTGGGTTGGGGGGATCTGCTTTGAGATAACCGAACATTACCGAACCGTATTGAATGACTAATGACTAAATAAGTGATTTGACAAATTTTTCAAATCTATCCATTCCCTTTTCAATTGTTGCCATATCGGTGGCGTAGGAAAGGCGAATATTGTCATCACCAGCAAAGGCGATTCCAGGAATAACTGCTACTTGCTCTTTTTCTAGCAACTTGTTAGAAAAATCCAGAGATTTTAGTCCTGTTTTGCTAATGTCGGGAAATAGGTAGAAAGCGCCGTCTGGTTTTGGACAAGTCAGCCCAGGAATAGCGTTAAGTCTTTCATACATGACTTCTCGTCGTTTGGCGAAAGCTTGTAGCATTTCTTCGACACAATCTTGCGAACCTTCCAAAGCTGCGATCGCCCCATATTGAGCAAAGGTACAAACATTCGACACACTATGGCTTTGGATAGTAATTGTTGCTTTAATCAAATCAAGTGGTCCTGCCAAATATCCGATGCGCCATCCTGTCATGGAGTAAGCTTTGGCAAACCCATTGCTGATAATAGTTCGCTCAAAAATCTCTGGTCCTAGCGAACCAATGCTGACCTGTTTGGCACCATCGTAGAGAATCTTCTCATAAATTTCGTCGGAAACGACAAGAATGTCAGTCTCAACGATAATTTGGGCGATCGCCTGAATTTCCTCTGGTGTGTAAACCATACCAGTCGGGTTAGATGGCGAGTTGAGGATAAAAAGCTTTGTCTTGGGCGTAATCGACTTACGCAACTGTTCTGGTGTAATTTTGTAACCTGTCGAAACATCTGTGGGGACAATCACAGACACTCCACCAGCAAGCGTCACCATTTCCGGATAACTTAACCAGTAGGGCGCGGGGATGATGACTTCATCTCCTGGTTCAATCAGCGCCAGTATTAAGTTAAACAGAGAATGTTTCCCACCGTTGGTAACGATAACATTTTCTGCTTTGTAATCAAGACCATTGTCAGTTTTTAACTTGCGAGCAATGGCTTCTCTTAACTTTGGTTCCCCAGATGCAGGTCCATACTTGGTTTTACCTTCGTCCAAAGCTTTCTGTGCAGCAGCTTTGACGTGCGCTGGACTATCAAAGTCCGGTTCTCCAGCGCTAAAACTACAAACATCAATTCCTTCTGCCTTCATTGCCTTAGCCTTGGCTGCAATAGCTAAAGTTATAGAAGGTGCTACTTGACTTACTCGTTGCGCCAGCTTCATGTCACTCGTTTAGCAAACTTCTGACTTACTTTACAATATCTCAGAAAATAAGATTGATATTTGTCTCTTAACAATTCCTTTGTTGGAAGAATAAAATTGATGGGGCGATAGCAAGGCGCTGCTGCCTAAGCGCAAAGCGCTCAGCATGAGCGTTCGGCAGATCGGCTGTTTGTTATCTCTGGGATGAACTGTGGATAGTGGATACAGAGAGTAAATGTGTTTTTTTGTGATTTTTTATCTACGTAATTTTCTCCTCATTTAGTCCTCTTGAGAGGACTTTGGCTATTAGCCTGCGATTTGAATCGCAGGCGGTTGGACACGGTTCGTCTGTGCGATCGCGTTCGCGAACGCGTGTCCGGAGGACTCAGCGGGCGCTCTGCGCCATCGCCCGCGTGTGAAGCGTTATAAATCTAGTTTTGTGGGTGATATCACACCGAGGAAGCGCCCTCAGTTGAAAACAAGGCGGAGTCGTTTAGGCGTTAAGCGTAGATCTGCCCTAGGCGTTAAGCGTAACTCTGCCCTAGGCAATCGCCACCGCATCAGACAAATAAACATCCTGAATAGTGTGAAACAACTTCACTCCTTCCTCAAACGGACGTTGAAATGTTTTGCGCCCAGAAATTAATCCTGTTCCACCAGCGCGTTTGTTAATCACCGCAGTCCGAACAGCTTCTGCAAAGTCATTTTTTCCAGACGCGCCACCAGAGTTAATCAGTCCTGCACGTCCACAATAGCAGTTAAGTACCTGGTAACGAGTTAAATCGATTGGGTGGTCGGTTGTCAAATCTGTGTAAACCCGCTCATTGGTTTTACCGTAACTCTTACCAGTCGCCTTGGCTACTGCTCCGTAACCGTTGTTATTTTCTGGCAATTTTTGTTTAATAATGTCAGCTTCGATTGTCACACCCAGATGATTCGCTTGTCCTGTCAGATCAGCCGCGAGGTGATAATCTTTGTCTTCTTTGAAAGCGTTGTTCCGCAAATAGCACCAAAGAATCGTCACCATCCCCAAATCATGAGCGCGTTTGAAGGCTTGGCTGATTTCCTGAATTTGGCGGGTGGAGTTTTCCGAACCAAAATAAATAGTCGCACCCACAGCAACTGCACCCAAATTCCAAGCTTGTTCGACTGAAGCAAACAAAACTTGGTCAGACTGATTGGGGAAAGTTAGCAGTTCGTTGTGGTTGAGTTTGACTATAAAGGGAATTTTGTGAGCGTATTTGCGTGAAATTGAGCCTAAAACTCCCAAAGTTGTCGCGACAGCGTTGCAATCTGCTGCTATTGCCAGCTTAACAATATTTTCTGGATCAAAGTACATGGGATTGGGTGCAAATGACGCACCGGCTGAGTGTTCAATCCCCTGGTCTACTGGCAGAATAGAGAGGTAGCCAGTATTTGCCAGCCGTCCGGTAGAGTATAGTGTTTGAAGATTACGCAAAACTTGGGGGTTGCGATCGCTGTTCAACCAAACTCGATCCACAAAATCTGGTCCTGGCAAATGTAGTAAATCCTTAGAAACTTTTGCCTTATAGGTGAGCAAGTCTTCTGCTTCTTTGCCTAGCAAGGACTCAATAGAATGAGGCGCAGATAGTGTTGTCGTCATTGCCTTTTCCTCAAAACGTCAGCACATAGCTTTGCCTTTAATATAGCATTCGCACTATTTTTCACCCGCTTCTAAAAGCATGAAAGCTCTTTTCCCAAAATTTGGATATGGGGCTTCTAGAACAAATGTGTCATGCTGGTCGGGAACATTAATCATTTCTCCTGATGCGACCATAATTATAAATTTATTTGCTTTTTTAAGATTCGCTCAATATCATTTTATCAATCATGTCTAGTATATCCGGGTCTTTCGTCATATCAAACTTCCTGGCAAATAACTTTTCTGATTCCCTAATTTTCTCAAAATCATTTTTTGAGAAAATTTTGGGGTGCCAGGCGTTTATGGGCCACTCTAGATATGTCAAGCTAGCGTTAATAATTTTTCCCTGAAAAGGTGAATTTAAAAGGAGGGTTTGGTAAAACAATTCATCTGTACAATAAGTGTAATTAAACCGATTAACAAACTTAGGGTTTTGCTTGATAAAATCATTTATCCATTTTATGGATTCTCCTGTTAAGCACCAAAATTGCGAACCTCCATAAAGATCAAAGCCTTCAGGCAATTTAGGCCTTTTCGGTAAAAGCAAAATCAACAATGAATTTAATAAAGAGTTAATAGGAGATTCAAAGTCACGCTTTTTGGGAATCAAGAAATACTCCTCTTTCCACCAAGGAATGTACCAATTTTCAACTCTTGCTAAGCCGCCATCTTCGTCTTCCCATTTACTACAAGGTAGTGGAAAATACTCTATCCATTCTCTACCTTTATTTTCTTGGAAAAACTTCTTAATCTGTTCATTTGATTTTATCAAATAGTCTTGACCCGATAAGTGTATAACATAATCGAAGTAAGTACCTGTTTCAACTATTGACTTTATCCCTTCAAGACTAGCTCTGACAATATCAAAACTTCCCCATTCTGAATTGTATCTCTTTATGAAAGAGACATTTGGAAAATCCTTAAGCTGAGTCAGTACCTGATGATAAATTTTTTTATCTGTTTTTTTATCTATATGTATAAAAAATGAAACATCATCTGTGTTTAGTTTAGAAATCAGACGTACTAGTTGTTCCGGATATTTATGTGCCAAAATTATATATGCTATTCTCATCAAAACTGCCTGATTAGGTAAATCAACTTTTCATCCTCTACAACTGGCGTTGTACGGGTAAGCACGTCTCAAACGCTATTGCCAAGGGGGTTTAGAGGTTAGGGTAAGCATTAGTACCAGCCCTTTCAAGGTACTATGAAAGAAATAACGGTTCTAGAACCAAAATTCAAAATATATTTGCTTTTTAAGATTTGGTCAATATCATTTTATCAATCATATCTAATATATCCGCATCTATACTCATGTCAAACTTCCTAGCAAATAACTTCTCTGATTCCCTAATTTTATCAAAATCATTTTTTGATAAAATTTTGGGGTGAAGGGAATCATCCTTAGGCCACTCTAGATAGGTCAAGCGAGTGTTAATAATTTTTTCCTTAAAAGGGGAATTTGCAATTAAAATCTGGTAAAACAATTCATCTGGACAATAAGTGTAATTAAAACTATTAACAAACTTGGGGTTTTGCTTAACAAAATTATTTATCCATTTTGTAGATTCTCCTGTTAAGCACCAAAATGCTGAACCTCCATAAAGAGCAAATCCTTCAGGCAATTTAGGTCTTTTCGGTAAAAGCAAAATCAACAATGAATATAACAAAGAGTTAATAGGAGATTTAAACTCACGCTTTTGCGGAATAAAAAATTCCTTATCTTTCCAACGAATATACCAAGATTCTAATCTTGTTAAGCCTCCCTTGTACCATTTATTACAAGGTAATGGAAAATACTCTATAAATTCTTTACCATTATTCTCTTGCAAAAACTTCTTAATCTGTTCATTTGACTTGATCAAATAGTCTTGACCTGAGAAGTATATAACATAATCGAAGTACTTACCCGTTTCAACGATTGATTTTATTCCCTCAAGACTAGCTCTGACAATATCACAACTTCCCCATGCTAAATTGTATCTCTTTATAAAAGAGACATGTGGAAAATTCTTGAGTTGAGTCACTATCTGATGATAAATTTTCTGCTCTGTTTTTTTATCTATATGTATAAAAAATGAAACATCATCTGTGTTTAGTTTAGAAATAAGACGTACTAATTGTTCAGGATATTTATGCGCCAAAATTATATATGCTATTCTCATAAAAAACGGGAGTATCCCAAATGTGTAAATGTATTTTATTTTGTAGTGCAAATCGGACAGTCCGCTTCAGTAATAAAGTAGGGAGCAAGATGCTCTCACTACCATCTTTTGTGTAAACTTGGGATGCTTCCTAAAAAATTGCTTTACTAGGCAAATCAACTTTTCATCCTTTACAACTGGCGTTGTACTGCTAAATATATTTCAATACGGTTCAGTTAAGCCTTGAAGTCAAAAAAAATGCATTTTTAAGATTTGCTTAATATCATTTTATCAATCATATCTAATATATCCGAATCTCTCGTCATATCAAACTTCCTGGCAAATAATTTTTCGGATTCACTAATTTTATCAAAATCATTTTTTGATAAAATGTTGGGGTGAAAGGCGTTAACATTAGACCACTCTACATATGTCAAGCAAGCATTAATAATTTTTTCCTTAAAAGGTGAATTGACAATCAGGGTCTGGTAAAACAATTCATCTGTACAGTAAGTGTAATTAAACCGATTAATAAACTTCGGGTTTTGCTTGACAAAATCATTTATCCATTTTATGCATTCTCCTGTTAAGCACCAAAATTGCGAGCCTCCATAAAGAGCAAAGCCTTGCGGAAATTTACGTCTTTTCGGTAAAAGGAAAATAAATAATGAATATAATAAAGAGTTAATAGGAGATTTAAATTCCCGAAAAGCGGGAATACAGAAATACTCCCCTTTCCAAGTGATGTGCCAATCTTCTACTCTTGTTAAGCCGCCATTTTTCCATCCCCATTTACTACAAGGTAGTGGCAAATGCTCTAGAAATTCTCTACCTTTATTCTCTTGGAGAAAGTTCTTAATCTGTTCATTTGACTTGGTCAAATAGTCTTGACCCGATAAGTGTATAACATAATCGAAGTACTTACCCGTTTCAACTATTGATTTTATTCCTTCAAGACTGGCTCTGACAATATCAAAACTTCCCCATGCTAAATGGTATCTCTTGATGAAACAAACATTTGGAAAATCCTTGAGTTGAGTCACTATCTGATGATAAATTTTATCATCAGACTTTTTATCTATATGTAGAAAAAAGGAAACATCATCTGTGTTTAGTTTAGAAATCAGGCGTACTAATTGTTCCGGATATTTATGTGCCAAAATTATATATGCTATTCTCATCAAAACTGCCTGATTAGGTAAATCAACTTTTCATCCTCTACAACTGGCGTTGTACTGCTAACTATATCTCAATACGGTTCAGTTAAGCCCCTAAGTCAGGTAAAATAAGCGTTGTTCTCAAGAATGGAAATAGAGTGTGGTGCATCTGGCCGCATTTATCATTACTGTCTCCTATTTCTTTCTGTTGTGGCGCTGTCTTGGGCAAACCGTTCACAAGTTATCAACAATTTTTCTGATCGCGTCTCAAACGCTATTGACAAGCGGGTTTAGAGGTTAGGGTAAGCATTAGAACCAGCCCTTTTAAGGTACTATAGCAGTCCTATTTTAGTTGTAAATTGTCTAATGAGGGCTCTTAACAGGGAACAGGGAACGCTTAACAGGAATTGTTTATAAATGATTTAGGATTGCTATATAAAAGAAATAACGGTTCTACGACCAAAATTAAAAATTTATTTGCTTTTTTAAGATTGGCTCAATATGATTCGTTTTATCGAATTGTTTTTGGGAAATTATTTTTTTGGAAATCCCTAAAGTGACCTTCTGGCTAAAATTCCGCCAGAGATGATTTCAAGCGTTCTGCTAAGACTTGTAAATGAGGTTCCAAAATGCATGTGTAGTGATTACCAGAAACATCAATGATTTTTATATCTTCCGCATCCATGATAGAGAATAATTCCACCCACACAAGAGTTGGGTCGGAAGCCATGATATGCTTTTCTTTGGCTCTCAAGACAGTGACTTTTCCTGGATATGGCTGTGGCAGATAAGAATAAGTTGCTTTTAGCGTTCCAACTAACACATCAAGAATGCGTCGGTTTTGTTGGCTTTGATTTGATGGCGGTAATATCTTGACTTCTATTGCCTTGTCAAGGATGTAGTTAATTTGTTCGTTAATACTCAAGTGCTTAATTTCATCAGGTGTTACCAGATTATCTTGCCCTGCTATTCCGCCAAAATATCTGGAAAGAACACCAACCAAATAGGGGGCGTCAATTTTCTTGTTTTTATCCAAGAGAATTGGAACATAAGAATCAAGTATTACTAAAGAGACTTCCTGTCCCTGTTTGTGTAATTGTTGTGCCATTTCATACGCCACAACTCCCCCAAATGACCAACCACCAATAGAGTAAGGACCATTGGGCTGAAACTTCCTAATTGCTTGGATATACAAGCTTGCCATATCCTCGACTCGTGTGAGTGGTTCTTCTTCCCCATGAAACCCTTGCGCTTGCAAGCCATAAAACGGTTGATCGTCACTGAGAGAATGCGCCAATTTGAAGTAACACAAAACATGACCTCCTGCAGGATGTACGCAGAAAAATGGTGGCTTGTTACCTTTTGGCTGGATGGGAACTAGGAGGGAGTTTTCAAAAGTATTGGAACTGGTATTAAGAAGATTTGCAAACTTTTCAATGGTGGGATTGGTGAGGACTGCTGATAAGGGTAATTCCTTACCAAAGTGCTGCCCAATTGAAGCTATTAAGTAGATTGCTGAAAGAGAATTTCCGCCAATTTCAAAGAAGTTATCTTTAACACCTATTGGCTGAATGTTTAATATTTCTGACCAGATTTTTGCCAGTTTCCCTTCGGTATCATTGCGCGGTGCGACAAATTCATTGTGTTGGCTGAAGCTAGAAAGTGTTGGCTTTGGCAAAGCGCGACGGTTGACTTTTCCACTAGGAGTTAAGGGTAATGCTTCTAAGATTACAAAAGCTATTGGCACCATGTAATCTGGTAGCTTCTGTTTGAGGAAATCGCGCAGGGTGTCAGGAGTTGGTTCTTCCTGTTTAGTAGTGATATAAGCTACTATTTGTTTTTCTCCTGGTTGATCACTACGGGTAATGACAACCGCTTCTCGTACTTGTGGATGAGCAGATAAAGCGTTTTCTATATCCCCAAGTTCGATCCTAAAACCTCGAATTTTTACTTGATTATCTATTCGACTAACGTATTCAATATTGCCATTATCCAGGTAACGAGCTAAATCTCCTGTTCTGTAAAAACAGGAACCTTGCGAGAAAGGATTAGCAATAAACCGTTCAGCAGTGAGTTCAGGACGATTGAAATAACCGCGTGCAACCCCAGCACCACCTATATACAATTCGCCCAAAACTCCGATAGGAACTGGTTGGAGATTGGAATCCAATATGTAAGTTTGTGTGTTAGCGATAGGACAACCGATGGGGACTAAAGCATGAGATAGTTTCGCAGCTTCTACTTGACAAACAGTTGACCAAATAGTCGTTTCAGTCGGTCCATACAAATTCCATACAGTATCACCTTTTTCTAATAAATGCTTTGCCAAGTCACTATTTAAGCCTTCGCCACCGCAGAGAATTTTCAATTGAGGAGAACTAGTCCATCCAGCCGCAAGCAACATCCGCCAACTAGCTGGGGTGGCTTGCATAATCGTAGCACCAGAAGAATGAATTAGTTCTCTGAGTTGCCTGCCATCGCTAGCGACTTCTCGACTTGCTAATATTAACCTAGCACCCGTAATTAAAGGCAGATACAGCTCTAGGGCAGCAATATCAAATGATATTGTAGTAACTGCCAAAAGGACATCTGACTCTGCAATTCCGGGTTCATGCTGCATAGATTTTAAGAAATTGACCACAGCAGCGTGAGGAATTTCTACTCCCTTAGGCTTACCAGTTGAACCGGAGGTATAGATAACATAAGCCAGATTTTTAGCAGTTGCACATGGTGCAGGATTATCTTTACTATGACTGGCAATCTTTTCCTTATCTGTACGTAAACAGATGACTTTCCTATGTTCATCATCAGCAAATAATTTTTGATTATCAGTTAATAACACTGGCACCTGAGAATCAGATAAGATTAATTCCAAGCGTTCTTGTGGAAAACCTGGATCTAAAGGTAAGTAAGCTGCGCCAGCTTTCAAGATACCCAAAAGTCCCACCAGCATATCTAAAGAACGCTCAACGCAGATACCTACTAAAACCTCTGGTTTAACTCCCAGTGTTTGTAAGTAGTGCGCGAGTTGATTTGCACGCTGATTGAGTTCACCATAGGTAAGCTGTTCTTCTAGAAAAGAGACTGCAATAGTATTACTGTTTCGCTTTACCTGTGCTTCTATTAATTGGTGGAGACATACACTCAAATCATAATCAGTCCCAGTCGCATTCCACTCAACCAGTATTTTCTCTTGTTCCTTCTGACTCAGCAATGGTAACTGAGCTACTGGCTGTTCTGGATTTGATACAATACTTTCTAATAAATTCTGGAAATGTTCGCTTAGATGAGCGATCGCCGCTTCATCTAACAGATTGCTGTTGTACTTAAAGTAACCTAAGCTAGATTCCGAAAGCTGGATCACTTCCAAGCTTAAATCAAATTCTACTTTTTGCTGGGGTAGTTCCCAGTATTCTAGTTCTAGATCGCCACAATTTGTCGGCTGTTTCTTAGCTGTAGCCTCGAATAACTTTGATATATTTTCCAGTTGATTGACATTCTGGTAACTAAAGGAAGCTTGACAAATAGGTGAATGACTTGAATTAGACTTTGACTGTAATTGTCTTACCAATAAAGCAAACGGATAATCTTGATACTCCCTTATTTCTAAACAATTATTACTAACTTGATGGATAAACTTTTTAAATGAAATACTTTCCCAAATCAAATCCCGTGAAATAACTACGTTAGCAAAGTTGCCAACAACTCTTTCAAATTCTGGTCTATCTTGCTGATTTACTACCAAACCAACAAGAATATCTTTTTCACTTGTATAACGGTAAAGCAGAATTTTAAATGCTGCTAAAAGAAGGTTAGCTAGGCTGACATTTTCATCATTTGCCAGTTTTTTTAGTAATCCAGTTAGTCTATTGTTGATGACAAAAGCATAAGATAAGCCATTGTCAGTTTTGAGAGGAGATTGAGGTAATCTAGTCGGTAACTCTAGTAAAGGTAATTCTCCCGACAACTGTTTTTCCCAATAATCTTTAAGTCTTTCCCCTTCAGAACTTTCTAGTAGATTAACTTCTTTTTTTACATATTCTTTATATAAATATTGTGAAAACTCTAAAGTCTTAATATTCTTGTTTGAATCTAAAAAATTATTTTTTGATAAATAGAGTTGCAAAAACTCATCCACCAGTAGTAATAAAGAACCCCAATCACTTACCAAACTATGAACGGTTAGCAAAAGAATATGCTCCGTAGCAGAACGACTAAACAAGCTTAGCCGAATCATCGGAGCTTTTTCTAAATTGAATGGATGTTTAGCGGACTGTAGTAAATACTTAGTTAACTCATTAAAATCCCAACTTGAAGCGTTTATCTCTTCTAAATTAGCTTCAACGTTATCATGTATTTCTTGAAAATTTTTCTTTTCCGACTCATGATAAGTCGTGCGCAAGATATCGTGACGATCAATTATTGCTTGAAATGTTTTTTTTAGAGCAGAAATACTGACAGGTGAATTAATTTTGAAAGCAAAACAAACTTTATCGTTTAGCCCTTCTGGCATGAAATGATGGCTCAACCAAATTTTATGCTGAACTTCCGAGAGAGGAAATGACGCTTTCATATTCAATGATTGATTCATGGCTAGCTGCAAATCAAACGATTCTTTATTATGTTTATATATTTCAAAAAGTTGTTAATAAAGCTGGTTTCATATCGCGAATGTTGCACATATTCCCAAAAGCAGTCAGTATTTTTCGCTTCAGTTTAGTATTGAGTCTACTATGAGCAACTTGTAGGTTATCGATTACGAGAATATCGCCTTGCTTCCACTGAAATATGACTGCATTTTTCCATTCAGCTTGCCCCAACTCTTTCGCTTCTGCTTCCGTCATATTGGTGCTTTGACCATCTTTGTTCAAAAAATATGCGTTCAAAGTACTAGTTCGTTTTTGCGAACCATCAACAACAGTTGCTGCTGTTGTTGCTCTTTGTTGAATATTTTTGTACAATTTGGCTGGCAGCAAGTTGTAATAGAGCCTTTGTTTAAATGAATACCGTTGCCCAATATTTCGATACCATTCTCTACTAACTAAACAATCAACAATACTAAGGCAAAAGCAGAGTTTACTCGTTCTTGGGTGACTGAATAAGGGAATATAAGAACATTCAAAAGAAATAGAGCCATCCTCTTCCCAGTTAAAATCAAATCCTTGTTCCTGGAGAAGTTTGGTAATCTCGTCTGGCGAGAGATCCTCGAAGACCATTTCTAATAGATGGTTGGGAACATATCGCACAAACTGCTGAGGATAGTTTACAATTTTGTGCTGTAAGCTGGGAGATAAGTCATAAAATAGCTTTTCTGTATTGATGATGGGAGTCTCCCCATACAACTCGGGCTGAACTTGACAAAAGAAAGCAAGTACACTCGGTCGCACCGGCACCATATTGAGTTCATTGTGAGGAGCTATAATCACATCTGGTGGAGCTTCAGAAGAGGTGAAGACTTTCTCAGTTATTTGTACACGATGAGCGCTGCCAAAATGATAAACTGACTCCAGTTGGATATTCAATAGCTCTAGGGCTTTTTGAAATTGCTCTGCACCCTCAACCTCAAATCCCCGAAACAAAATCGCTCCGTATGTATCTAGTTGTTTATTGAACCAGTCGCCACTTTCCTTCAGCAATGCTTTGAGAACTGCAAAAGATTTTTCTTTGACTGGCTCAATAACTAGAGGTAGTTCTTTTTCAGTACTGGCAACAGTTTTCTCATCATCCTGCAAAAACCGTAATCTCATATCTGAAGAAATTGAAATTGGGAGATTATGGATAGTATTCATAGAGTGAAAAAATGATATACTTAACAATCGACCAATAACCTTCTTCTTCCCCCAGTCTCCAATCTCTCTACATAGCTGATTCTACCTCTTCCTTGATAGCAAATTCACTAGATGAAGTTAGATATACCCCTAAAATAATCACAACAAAACTTATCAATGTAGACCAGTTGAGGCTTTCCGAAAAGATAACCCAAGCTTCCAGGGAGCTAAAGACAGGAACAAACAGATCGCATAAGGAGACAAATCCTGAAGATAACTTGTTGAGGCTATAGGCATAAAGTCCCAAGCCTAGTATTTGGCATATCAGGGCTAGCAAAATCGCGTAAAGCCACCCACCCAACGAATAGGGGAAAAGCCTATCTTCAGTGAGTAGAGCAATAGGCAAAAGTAACACCGAGCCGATCGCAGAACACCACGTCATGATTATTGTCGGACTCAATTTACTTCGTAGTTGTTCGACGATGAGTGGATAGAAACCAAGAAACACAGCTGATAGTAATGCCATGAGATCTCCTTGGAGTTTGTCACTTGTCAAGGAAATGTCATCATATACTATAATACCAGCACCAACAATAGCTACAAACATACCGATAAGGAATTTACCATCAAAGCGCTTCCCAAAAATCAGCCATCCTCCTAAGACGGTGAACAGTGGAGCCAAATAGTGCATGAGCGTAGCGTTAGCGACGTTGGTCTGAGTTAGTGACAAAGCCCACAAACCAAGAGTAGCAAATATTACAAAACCTCCTGCGAGTAAGAGCAAAAATATCCGGATTTGGTAAAGCTGTAGTTTTTCAGGTTGGCTATCAGATAGTCGCCGCCGCGCTGCTGCGAATCCATTCCACAGCACAAAGGCGACAGTAGAGATCCAAAAGCGATTAAAGATTGTAGCATTTGGACCGAGTTCGCCTTCACTCAAGCGGATCAGAATTGGTGAGAAAGATAAGGCTACTAAGCTGACTACCAATGAAGCAACTGCTGTAGTAGTTGGTGTTGCGAATAAGTGCTCGTGTGGGAGTTTCAGTTTAGCTTTAAGCATCAATGTTTTCCAGTAATGTTAATAAGTGTACTTATCTTTCTGGCTACTTTGTTGCCTTTTTTGTTCAAGCCAAATAATACATATATACTAAGTATGAGCACATCTAGCTGTTATGTCAAAATACTAAACTGAAAAAACATCAATATAAATACTTAATTGGGTATACAATTATTTGGATAAAATTGCTACTATAAAAGATGCGCAAATCCAAATTATGCTGGGATATGTCTTGTAACAAGCCGAAAGACATATCCATAATTTAGGCGGTGGATGTAAAACTTTGTTCGTATTTGTGCGAGGCTCAAAACACTGTGCTAAATTCCATCACCGTCAGGCTAGTTCCAGTGTAAATGACTTTTTCCAGTTCAAAGCCACTCTTTTCAAACAACTCTTTATACTCTTGTTCCGTGCGCCAGTAACCCCCAGGATTTGTCACCATCATCTGAACTGCGGCAAGAGCTGGGATTGTGCCATCTGGATATTCTACTGGTGCACCACGAGGTGGAACTAGTGTCTGTAGAAGTACAACCTTACCTTGTTTTGGGAGAGCTTTTTTACACCCACTTAGTACCTTGATCGTGTCTTGCGAACTGAATACGGAAAGGAAATACTTCATCACGATCGCATCTGCACCCTTTGGTATCTCCTCCAAGGCATTACCACCAATGACTTGCACTGCATTTTCATCAAGTCCTTGCTTTGCTAGGAAAGCAGGAGCTGTTTCCACCTCATGCGGTAAGTCAAACAATACACCTTTACAGCCGAATTTTTTGACAATATAGGCAATCAGTGCCCCTTGATTGCCTCCAACGTCCATAACTGTATCAAATTGACCGAAATCATACACTTCAAACAACGAATCAATTGCTTGATTCGTTAAAAAGCTCATGGCATTGTTGAACAGATTTCTACTATCGGCGTTTTCCGTCATGAAAAATTCGTAGAATTTCTTGCCATGTGCCCTCTCAAAAGCTACTTCCCCTGTTTTCAAGGAATCCCCTAGTTCCCTCCAAGCATCCCACATACAGGGTTCTGTAATGTGCATCAGGAAATGTCCAACAGAAGGCCCCGCATTTGTAATCAGCAGTTGGGAGAGTTCTGTTGCTGCAAATACACGTCCGGGCTTTTCTACGAACACACCTAAATGAGCTAAAGCACGCAGAAGAACATAGAGAGTTTCTACTTTCGTAGAAGTTGCTTTTGCTATTGCTTCTACAGTCATTGGTTCCGACTGTAAAAGGTTAGGTATACCTAAGTTTGTTGCTATATAAAGGCATTGGCTTTGCCAGTAGCCATAGATCATCTGAGCAAGCTTTTTGGATGCCGAAGTCGTTCCCAACATATTCTATTTCTCGAAATAGTAGACGCTAATTACTTTTTATCTAGTCCAGTCCAAAATTACCAAGCTAAAATTATGTCACTCACCTGCTTTTCTAAACGTGTATAAACGTGTCGATTTCTTGGACAACTCCAAGCACACTGCAAACTGAAACTAGTTTGTGTGGCACGAGCTGCGCAAGGAACTACAGTAATATATTATACCATTCACAAAATCCCTGATACAAATGATTGGTTTCTAGTTCTTTCCCCCTGGTAAGAGCCCCCCCATTTGTATCAACCTTAAAGTGAAACGGTATTACGACTAGATATTATTAGCATCTCGGTCGATAACAGTGCACACACTACAGAAACAAGCATATTTTTCAAGTAACATATCTTGCCTCTGACGACAATAGTGACAAGTTTTTGATGTGTTGCGTTGGTCAATTATATGAACTATATGAACAAAGTTTTTGTTAAAACACCCTTGTATTTAAGTTACCTTCGCTTACATTAACTTTCTCCCCTTCATTCAATCGCCACCTGATTCCACAAGTTTACCAATATTAAAATCAATCTTTGTCCAACCTTTGAATTGCCGTAGATTGTTGAGCAAAAGCAAGGGAATTTGCCAGTGGTGTAGCATCAGAAACGGCAGTGGATCATCCAGTTTGTAAACGGCATCAGTACCTCGGAAAAAATTGCGTATCCAAGTTTGCAGTTGAGGAAAGGAACGAATACCAGTTAACCGCCAGACTTCGTGATATGTCCAGTATGTCGGCTTGCTGTTTGGCAGTGGTTTGAGAGGTTTTGTAAAAGATTCTTCGCTCAAATAAGCATCTGCCACTTGTGGATGGTTGTAAAACATTGTAATTGCCGAATGCGCTCGGGGATTACATTCAATGGCGTAAACTGTCCCATCTTCAGCTTGAATGAAATCAAAAGAAACTTGTCCAGTAATTCCCAGTTTTCCAACAAAATCCCTTACCCATTCTAGAATTTTGGGGTTTTCTACATTTTCGTAATTGACTTGAAAAGCTGAAGATTCTGCACAGCAGTGCAGCCGTAACTCTCCATTTTTGACTGTGCTATGAGTGCAAAATTCCTTGCCAGGAATAAACTCTTGCATAATCCAGGGTTTTTCTGGACTGATTGGCAAACTCCTGACAAATGCTGCTGTTTCCTCAGGGGTATCGCAAGGTAGCTTAGTTAAATCTAAGCGCCATACTGAGTCGTAAGGAATGCTTTTGAGAATATATTTGCGAGTTTCCCCAGAAAAATCAAAATTCAGAACTTGTTCAGGGTTGGTGATTTTGAAGGACTTGGGAACCGATAAGCCAAACGCTCTTGCTTTTTCACTGAAAGCAAACTTATCATCCTGCATTTGGGTGATATCAGCGTCGAAATGGAAAACTTCGCAGTAGGGTGAGAGCGCAGGCTTTGCTAAAGACTCATAGTAACTCGCAACTGGACTCGTGACAGGAACATAGACATCAATGTTTTCTTTCTTAACAATGTCTAGTAAAGCTTGGATATAAGCTTCTGGGTCATACTGTGGGATAGGAGTTGTATAAAAGCGAGAAACCGCACCAGAAAACCGATGTCCCGATAACCAGTATTTGTGGGTTTCTATTAAAACAACTCTATGTCCCGCAGCGTGAAAAGAACGGGCAAGCTGTAGCGCCTTCGTCATTTTGGCACCGCTAATCAAGATATTTTTGCGGTTTGCAGCGACAACTGTCTGAGGACGAACAAGACGGCTTAAGCGATTCCAAAATAGAGATCCCAGAACTATAGCAGCATTAATAGGCAACACTAAAAAAAGTATTGTCAAGGTCGCAAGGTTCTGGAATAAAGCTTTTACTTGTGGCACAAAAGAACTTGGTGATGTTGCTTCTGTATTAGATTATAGGGGAAGAGATCGTGCCATAATAACTCGTGATTTGTGATTCGTAGTTTCGCAATTGAGAAAAACTGTGAAACTACGAATTCAACTATCTGGAATTGTCTAGTAAGTAGCTCAACCTAATTAAACGTAAAATGTCCGCAGCGAATGAAACGCAGTGAGACCAGCACGGCGCAGTCCTTGTTTCGGTGCGATCAGGCGCGACGGGCGTTCCCACTAGGGTGAACCGTAGACCCCCAAGGAGGCTTCCCGCAATCTGCCGCAATCGCAAAGACTCTATTTTATGTTTTTCAATGTTGACCTACTTAGTGCCATGATAGACAACAGTCATTGAGGAACTCAGAACTCACAACAGCTAAGAACTAAGAAAAAGGGAACAGGATAAGTGCGGTTTTCGTGATTTGTGAATTCTGAGTTCTGTATGCACAACAAGAGTGCAGGCTCAATGGATGACAACTACGGTAACCGTCGGATAATGGTCAAGCCATCTCGCAGTGGCAACAATACCTGTTCCACACGCGAATCGGCGGCGACAACGTGGTTAAACTGAGCAATAGCCTCACCGTTGGGAGTGCGATTTTTTTCTGGAAGATAGACTTGTCCTTGAAGTAGAGTGTTGTCTACACAGATAAACCCTCCAGGAACGAGCAAATCTCTCTCCAACAAGGTTTGAAAGTACTTGACATACTCCCGTTTATCTGCGTCAATAAACACAAAATCAAATGACTGCCTTGCATCTGCCAGTTTCTGCAAAGTTGAGAGTGCTGGACCCACTTCCACACGAATTTTTGCACCGTGGGGAGACTCCCGGAAAGCAGCTTGCGCGAACTCTGCGGTGTAAGGGTCAACTTCACAAGCGACCAGCTCTCCATCAGGCGGTAAAGCTTCTGCGATCGCGAGTGCAGAATAGCCAGTGAACATACCAACTTCCAACACTTTCTTAGCTTTCATCATGTGGGTAAACATCTTGAGCGTTTGCCCTTCCACATGTCCAGAAAGCATTTCCTGTTCTAGTTCTCGTACTGTCGCTCCCTCGTGGAACCTTTGATTCCAAGCTTCTTGAGCCGTTTTTTGAGCTAGCGCTGCTAAGGCTGGTGATTCACGGGTGGTACATTCTTCTAGATAGGGGTCTAAACCTGCTGCCAAAAGCCATGCTTGATTGAGGTTAGCTTGTAGCTCATCAGCAGACATCTTATCAAGTGTCTGCAAAATGGTTTCTAGCTGCTTAGCTAAAATCCCCAATGGTGTAACAGGTCTAGCTGTTGGCTTTTCGACAACTTGCGACATTAGGCTTCACTCCCAACAAGTTCTGGGTTGTAAGCATCTGGGTAGAGTTCTACGCCATCGCCACCACGAGGGTAGCTTTCGCACAGATGCTTATGTTCTGATAATGCTGCAGCCAGTTCCTCGCGAGTTAAATCATTGACAAAGAAGCAATCGCCAATTGGTCTGGGCATAGCGGCTCGTAGCAGACCGCCTCGTGTGCAGGTGATGGATTCGCTTCCACGCCATGCAAGTTCTTCGTCTAAGAGGGGATGGTCGAGAGCAAGACCGAGACGGCTCATCAGACTGAGAATGCGATCGCGTTCTTCTTTGGTAATATAGCCTCGTCGTGCTGCAAGGGTGACAGAAAAAGCCATGTCGATGTTGACTGCATGACCGTGGAAAATAGGCACACGAGGTGCAAGTTCTAGAGTCGGACTCCAAGTATGACCAAAAGCAATAACACGGTCTAGGTCTAACTCGTGTAAGTTGGGAACTTCCAACTCCAGCATACTTTTAATAGACTCGTAAGTGACCCGATGCGCCACTTCTTTGATTTCTGGTGTTGCGTTAATGTTGCCAAAGTGTGTGGAAAGCAGTTCTTCCCCATACTTATCCAACAAATCAAAAACCTCTTTGTTGTTAACCACTGCAATTTTCACAAGTTCTGACATCCCATTGCGGACTTGCGCTGTTGGCAAAGTACCCAGGAACGAGAAATCCAGGAAAACCTTTTGCGAAGCGTGATAAGCACCAAGGCGATTTTTCAGCTTCTTGTGGTTCACTGCTACTTTGATAGCAACACTCGCATCAATCAAACCAATGAGACTGGTAGGAATGCGAATGTAGTTGCTGCTGCGCTGGTAAGCAGAACAGGCAAAACCTGCAACATCTGTAATCAGTCCACCACCAACCACTAACACAGGTTCCTTGCGAACCAGCTTGAATTGGGCCAAAGCATCGATGATCTTCTCAAAAGACTCAATAGTCTTGTTTGGCTCAGTAATCGTGATCGGAAAAACCGTCAGGTCAATGTCGTAATATTTGAAGTACTGCTCGATTTGACTGCCGTAATGCTTATTGAGATTAGCATCTACAACAACCAAGCAGCGTCCAAATTTTTTATAGGCTTCTGCCAGTTGTGGATTTTCGATTGCAAAAACCCCATCAACATAAATGAGGCTGTACTCAATTTTTTCGTAAGCTTCTACATGAAAAGCATCTTCAGTCGCTGAAAACTTTGCTTGGATTGTACTCATTATTTTTGGCCTACAAGTTGACAATATCCCCCAAAAAAAATGGGGGACTATTCGCTAGACAGTATTTACTTCAGTACACCCAAGAACTACACCACTATCCATAAGCAAAATGCCCAATGGACAAGAAGACTGGAGGCAAACAAACTAAAAAAAACAAATAATCCCCCCGTCTATAAAGGTTTTGAGCATACTTTAGTAAGGAATTTGAATTTGATTAGCTCACTGTTGAGCCAAGGTTACTGACATCAGGTTAAAGTTCCACTTGTTGCAGAAAAATCCTAACGTCTGGCGGTGTTGATAGCTATCGAATGGTCACCGTATTTTGACCTATATTCTCAAATTATCACATTTTGTAAAAAAAATTGAAATTTTATTATTTTATTATATTTTCTTCTTCCTTTTAGAATTTGAGTCTGGAACACCGACAACACATTGCCTAAATCAAATCGAAGTCTTTGATAAAAGAATACAAGCTGTGATTACTAGCAACTGATTTACGCTTTTAAGTTCGGTAGTTTTTCCTTGCCACTACAGAGCAATAAGCTTTTCACTGGACTAAGTACAATAACTTTTTATAATGCCTCAGTTTAGTAAAGCTTCTATCTAAAGAATGAAATAAAATAGCTGACCTTAGTAAAGCAAGAAAAATAAGTGCTATAAGAGCTTTATATGGTATTTAGATTAACAAAAATTGCATATAATTAACAGTAGACAAACTGTTAATTATATGCGGTCACATGACTAACCCAACTCTACCGGAAGCCCAACCCGCACTCACGATAGTCGGTTATCCCCCACTCTCTTATCCGTTATCTCGCCTAGGATTTAGCCACAATTTAAGAAAGGTCGTTTCTATAAAAGCAAACTATGTTTCCGTTTCCTTTTCCTTTTTGGGACAACAACTGCTACGGTAGCGAACCCGTGTCTCGCAAAACTCGCTTAGAGCGTAAGCTGAAATTCCTCAAAACTATGCGAGATGATTTAGACACTAGACTTGCTGGTCTAAACGCTGCTATCAGTAGTGTTGAGCAGCAATTAAATCAGGAAAATGTCACTCAAGTCTAATAGAGTTGTGGTGCTCAAGCTAGATATCGTTGCTCACACATAAGCTAGTTGTCTCGTTCCCTAGCTTTGCTAGGGAACATCTACTTAAAAGGGTAGATAGGTACTGTGCTACAGATGAAAATTCTTTCACAAGTCAGAACTTATTTGTAGCCTAGAATTTGTATCCTAGAAATAGAGGCTTGATACTTTCTAGGTGGATTTATGACGACAGCGGTAACATTCAAGCAATTAATAGAAAAAAATCCAAAATGTCTTGAGTCACTGCCAAAAGCGTTGCAGGGTCTTTGGTATGATAAAAAAGGTGAGTGGGATACTGCACACGAAATAGTACAAGAAGACGCTAACGATGCTGATAGTGCTTGGGTTCACGCCTACCTGCACCGCAAAGAGGGTGATTTGATCAATGCTCGTTATTGGTATAGACGTAGCGGTCAGTCAGAGTCAAAAGTAGAATTAGACCAGGAATGGGAGCAGATAGCTTCCAGTTTGCTGAGCAAGGTGAACCAAGCATGGATGCAAATGAACTGAAGCAGCGTTATGTAGCAGGAGAGAGAAATTTTCCAGCACTGAAGCTTGTTAAAGCCAAGTTAATTCGAGCAATGCTCGCTGGAGTCAACTTATTTGCAGCGGATTTAAGCGGAGCAAACCTAGCTAAAGCTAAACTGTGGGGAGCAAACCTTGGAGCTGCTAACTTAGCCCAAGCTAATTTGACACGAGCTAACCTAAGCGGTGCCAACTTGCATGAAGCTAATCTCAGGGGAGCGAAGCTAAACTTTGCCAAGCTCTATGGAGCAAATTTGAGTGGGGCTTGGTATGACGATAGTACCCGTTTTTCTAGAGGTTTTGACCCTGTCAGTAGAAATATGCGAAAACTTTGACCAACATATATTCATTGCCTGTAGTTTTAGCATAAATCAAGATTTAAGTTGCGAAATACCCGCTATGGCTGATGTAAATGGCACTTGGCTTGGAACTTACTGGCAACAAGGAATTCCTACCCGTTTTGAAGTGACATTGATTCAAAGTGGTAACACATTGACTGGTAGGATTTTGGATGACAGCAATTTGGGAGAAGCCCAGCTTGCCGGTGAGGTAGTTGGGCGTCGTATCAGCTTTATCAAGCGCTACTTCACAACTGCACCTGATCCAATTACCTACGTTGGCACAATCTCAGAAAATGAAGATTATATGCAAGGACAGTGGAGTTTTAAACTTTGGGACTCTGGTCCTTGGGAAGCCCGACGCAGTGGAGAAACACTTTTGGCAGATTTACAAACTCGTATACAAAAAAAGGTTTCCTTAACGGGTGTATAACCTGACCGAAACTATTTTATAGCAGTAGCCAAGTTGATTAGGACGAAGGTTGTTGGCTTATCCTTTGCGATAGCTTTTCCCATATGTCCTAAGATTTCTGTCCACTGCTATAGATTTGAAATTTTAGATTTGAAATTGGGGAGCCAATACAGCAAGCGCGTAGCGTGGCACTTTGTGCCATAGTCCTTGTTTCCCTCACTTGGTACTTGGCGTTGATTTTGGTACAAGCCCCGTCCTTGTTGGACGGAATTAATCCAAAATCGTAAATTTAAAAATCTAGGCTTCGTTTCGCTCCGCTCCAACCAGAGCACTTTTAGGGTGGAGTTAATCCAAAATCTAAAATCCTAAATCCAAAATTGATTGACAGGGAATGAGAAAGTGAGAAAGTGACGAATTGCATTTTCAAATTAATTCTCCACGCAGAACGGTAACTGCTTGTCCACTTATATAGACACGAGAACCACCCTCATAACGCACCTTCAACACACCGCCCCGACTAGACGCTTGATATGCTAAGAACTCATCTTTGCCAAGGCGATCGCGCCAAAACGGAGCCAGACAACAATGGGCAGACCCAGTCACAGGATCTTCATTAATTCCCACTCCCGGTGCAAAAAAGCGAGAGACAAAATCGTATTCTGAGTCTTCGTGTGTTACACTAGTGACAATTAGCTTGGCAAGAGGTAAGGCTTTCAGTAGCTCGAAGTTAGGCTGTATTTGTCGCACTAAATCTTCAGACTCCACTTCTACCAGATAACCCAAGGAATTTTTCATCACCGTTCTCATCGCAACACCCAAAGCTTCACCGAGTTCAGGAGGAGCGCTTATTTGTTCTGAAGAATTTACAGGAAAATCGAGTTCAATCCAACTTCCCTGCTTTTTAGCAATCAGCACTCCGCTCTTGGTGTGGAAACGAGCGACTTCATCTGGCAAAAGATGCCCCTGTGACCAAAGAACATGAGCGCTAGCTAGGGTAGCATGACCACACAGTGGCACTTCTGTTGTAGGCGTAAACCAACGCAGGGCAAAACCATCTTCCTGTCTCACCAAAAACGCAGTCTCAGATAAATTCATTTCTTGTGCCACCTTTTGCATCCAGTCTTCAGACTGGGGGGTAGGTAAAATGCAGACTGCAGCCGGGTTACCTGCAAAAGGTGTGTTGCTAAATGCGTCTACTTGAGTAATAGTTTGTCCCATGTCTCGAATTTGTTTGAAATATAGTCTTGAAACTTAAGCCTTAGTAATGATAAGTAGTCTAGTTAAGACCACACTCGTGAACTACCCACCACCAACCGCAAGCGGTATGGTGGGGGCTTCCAACTTCGCGGAGGAATGCCGCATCTTAGGCTTGCGCCCTCGAATTGGTCTTACTTCCTCTCCATTGGCGTTAGCCTCCCCCGTCCCAGAGGAGGACAGCATTCTGACACCTTCTGCTCTAATATTCATTGCAGCATTACCATCTCTATCGTGATGAGTTCCACAACTAGGGCAAACCCAGTTTCTTATATCTAGTGGCAATTCTTTGATTTGGTAATGACAATTAGAGCAAAGCTTGGAACTAGGGAACCATCGGCTTATTTCTATCAACTTCCCGCCACTGCGTTCTAATTTGTAAGACAAGAAATTGACAAAAGTTCCCCATCCAGTATCAGATATTGCTTTCGCCAGTTTGTGGTTACGAACCATGCCCTTGACGTTTAGGTTTTCAACTACCACGACTTGATTATTATCAACTATCTTTCTAGATAACTTGTGTAAGTAGTCTTGACGGACATTACTAACCTGTTCGTATACCCTGGCTACAATTTTTGTTGCCTTTCTACAGCGATTACTACCTTTTACTTTTCGTGCAGCTATACGTTGTTTTTTAGCTAGCTTCTTTTCATATTTAGCTAAGTGTTTAGGGTTTGGATATTTGGAAGTTTTTTCACCATCATAGGTAATCGCAAAATCCTTGATTCCTAAATCAACACCAATAACTTTGCCTTCTGTACTAGATGTTGGGTAATCGCCTTCATATTCCATCAACACAGAAGCGTAGTACTTGCCAGAAGGGCATTTACTAACGGTGACGGTTTTGATAGTTCCATCAAGTAGACGATGTATTTTAGCTTTTACAGCGCCTAGCGTTCCAGGAAACTTCAAGCAATCATTGACTTGTTTTACTTTCTGTGGATACTGGATGGACTGACGATGATATCTTGACTTGAATTTAGGATATTGTGCTCTACCATCAAAAAAGTTTTGATATGCACGGCTAAGATTGAGACTTACAGATTGCAAAACCTGTGAGTAGCATTCTCCTAGCCATTCAGTTTCTTTATCTTTCTTGAGTGGTGGCAATAAAGAATTTAGCCCAGATTGAGACAAGCCTTTTCCAGTTGCCTTATAGGTTTCAATGCATTTGTTTAACCCATAATTCCACCACCAACGAGCACATCCAAAATGCTGTGCAAGAATTTGAACTTGCTGCTCTGTGGGGTACAACCTAATTTTTACGGCTTGTCGTCTCATTCATTTGTCCCCTTCAAAAATGGGCAGGCTTGATATAACGAGTACTCGTCTTGGAACACAGATCAACAAAACTAAGCCCAACGGGGTTAACGACTGGGAAAATGAGCCAGCCCTATTATAACGAGTACCCTTATGCACCGACAGATCCACCAAGCGAGGGCTGGCTCATTTTCTTTGCCCAATGCGACGCCCATTTTTGATACGTGTTAGACCCAATCATCTAAACTTCTCCAAATATCGACCTGTTACTATTATATACACTTTGCAGTAACAGCCTTCCGGAAAGATTGGCTATTCCGCGCTAACATACATCTTTTCCTCAATAGCCTCTGGCTATTATGCGTCAAAGATGCAATCCTCATAGCCCGTCTTATATCCCGGCACTAAACGGAATACTGTTATAGTGCGGGACTTACGACGAAGAAGTTAAACGTTAAACGCTACCAAACCTTTAATATTCGAGTAGAGAGGCGAAAATGCGCTTTAAATGTTTCACCAGTAATGCCTAAATGCGGGAAATTGGTGCTGCAAATAACAACACCACGTTCTCCTCCTACTCCTTTCGCTGCCCGTACTCCTTAGGAGAACCCGTAGGGTAGATTACCGTCTAAGTAGCAGTTCTTGGCAGATCTTGGCAGGGGAGAGGAAATAACATCGGTAATCTTACACGCAAAAAGAGGACTAAATAACAAACCCAAGCGTTGTAACCAATTGCTAATAAATTGGTGGCGATAAAAGTTTGTTGCCAATCTTGGGTGTTTGTTTGGTGCGGTCATTTTAATTCAACTTATGAATTGATAACTGCCAGAGTTGGATGGAATAACACAAATGGCGTTCAAAAATGGTGCGCGCTGCTAACCCCTCGACAATTGGTTTGTCCAGCCAGCGCTTAAATGCCCAACGTCCCAATGCATGTAATGGTGGGACAGCGATCGCCACAACATCAGCAATATATTTCATCGTAGTCAGCCCAAAACTACGAAAGTAATCAAGAGACAAGTCAATCGTTGGTGCAACCGAGTTTGAGATGTCCTCAGCTTTGATTAAAGTGAACCCAGCTCGCTCCAAAGCTTCCTGAAGATCACTTGTGAGGTGACAATTGGAAAAGATACCCTCCTGGTATTCGGGATCAGAGCGCATCATATCGGCAATTAGCAGGTAGCCGCCACTACTCAATAAACGAGCCGCACCCTGAGCCAAATCGTCAACAGCAATATATTGGCTGCTTTCACTGAACAGGATGAGATCGTAGGACTGGGTTGGTTGAAAATCTTCAAATCTCGTTAAGTAGAAAGGTACTTGATTGTTAGTATTCTTAATAAACTTCTCTTGTTGAAGTGCGTCGGGTGCTAATCCCTCAACAGTGAAACCGCGTTCCAAAAAATATTTCGCATTACCACCAATACCACAGCCTACGTCAAGCACCGTGCTTATTCCCTGTGGGATAAAACTGAACAGTTTCTTGGTATAAGCTTCCTGAGCCGCACGCAGAGAACTTAGAGTCAATTCCTCACCACTGTGAGGTAATGTTTCCCAATACCCATAATGGAGATAGGAGGAACCTGTGACTCCCATATAGTAATCTATTGCTGCATTTTGGTAACGAGTTGCTTTCGGAATTTGAATTGATTTTGGTTTCTGCATTTAGGGTTAGAGTTAGTGAATAGCTTGCACATTTCTTTTCAATAATACGAGCGATCGCGCAAGTGTGTTCCGTGTCAGTTCCCCAAATTTTGCTGGTTCTTTAGGTGCTATTTGACACTCTAAAAATAGCAAACTAAGTGCGTTTCACCATAACGAAATTACCCTCTATCTTTGTTGTGTAAGTTGAGAGTGGTTTTGTGGCTGGACCATTTTGCACCTTGCCGTCAAGTTTAAATTCAGAAGCATGACAAGGACATAAAAATATTTTTTCCTTGTTCAGCCACTCTACAGTACAACCCATATGAGTGCAGGTGGGATTAACTGCCACCAAATTTTTACTTTTAGAAGTACCAACAATTAAAATTGAACCAACTGGTGACTTTTCATTTAATAACTGGCCAGTTTTATCCAACTCGGCTACCGTTCCCACCTTTTGCCAATCTCCAGAAGCTGATGAGATTGCTGTAGTTTTTGGCTCAGAGGCTCTAACTTTCATGAGTAGACTACTTATCAAAGAACCTACACCAATGTAAGTAAAAAAATGACGACGTTTCATTTTATGGAAATTATCTAGAACAATATTTAGATAATGTATCGAATAATAAGTAAGTCGGTACGATCAAATCTATCTATGTTTAGTTTTGTAAGAAACTGTGGAATGAGCTATTTCTAAACCATTTACTTACTTGACGTTTCGTTACATATAGGACTCCTATTTGATTTTTGAAAAAAACTCAGTATACCTTTATTGCTTTTTCCCTGTTCCCTATTCCCTGCCCTGACGAGTTGTTCAGAAATCAAACCAGATTCCTATATGTTGATTTTTCAACGCAGACTTACTGAAAATGTCTGATAACAAGCTGTTTAAAGAGTAAGGGAAAATAAAAAATCTATTCCCTTACTCCTTTACTTTTGGGAATCTGAAAAATCAAGGAAAATCAATTATACGGAAGGCTATTGTGCAGACGAAGCAAGCAATTTATCGATGCAGTGCAATCACAGCCAAACATAGCTACAGCAGCATCGCTTTGTCGGATCTGTCACCCCAAGCAGAGCCTTTTCGCTATTCGCGTCGGTAACGTTAATCTCTATTAACTCCTTACTTTGAAAAATAAATTCTACTGCTCAATTTTAGCAAACTGAAGAAAAAAATAGTGTGGTTAAAACTGATTTTTTAGAACACATATTGTCTATTGATATCAAATTCGGTGGCATCTGAATTATAAAAAAACTGCAGAGACGCAGAGAGCGCAGAGAGAGAGGAAGGAGAAATAATTCCGATACAAACGGATTTGATATGATAGACAAAAAATTCACGTAATTTGTCATGATTTTTTAACACCAGGACAAATTGGGCTTAAAACAGAAAGTTTTCAGAGGATTTTACGGCTAATTTAGCCGTAAAATTTAGGCATTTATAAGTTGAAAATTCTAAATTAAAAAAATATCAAAAATCAAAAGCTATAATTTGATTTTTGATATAGTATCTATTACATTTATTTCTTTAACAAACAGAATGTTTTTAATTTTCTACACATTAAATATTTTGTTGTTATAGAAATAGCAATGGATTATACTTTTCTTTTCATTTTTGCAAAATGCTATTTTGCAGCCACATTTACTTCCTCCTGTAGGATCAGTGACTCAATGCGAACCCCATCAAGTTCGCGACCAATAAACACTAATTTTGTTTGACGGGGTTCTTGGGGTTGCCAAGGACGGTCATAAAAGTAGTCAAATCGATTACCAACACCCTGTAATACCAGACGCATGGCTTTTTTCGGAACTGCTACAAATCCCTTAATGCGATAAATTTCTTGCTGTTGTACTAATCTTTGCAAACGTTTGACCAAAACAGACGGCTCAAATGCTTGGTCTAGCAGTAGTTGCACCGCGTTAATTTCTTCATCATGTTCGTGTTCAACTTCGGTGTCGTGGTGACTGGGACGACTATCCAAGTTGTCTTCTACCGCAGCGTTAAAACCGAGTAACAAATCGCAAGCAATTTGACCGTCCTGGCAAGGAATGACTTTTACACCAGGTAACAAGTTCTGTTTCAACCACTGCTGCACTTTAGCCTGGGTTTGGTCATCAACGCGATCGCCCTTGGTAAGCAACACTAAATCAGCACAAGCCAGCTGATCTTCAAACAGTTCCTCAATGGGTGTTTCGTGTTCTAAACTATCATCGGCTTGCCGCTGTATTTCAAAAGCTTCTAAATCACCCACAAATTGATTCGTTGCTAAAGCCTCACAATCCACCACAGTGATAACACTGTCCACTGTAGCGCCCGTGCGAATTTCGGGCCAGCGGAATGCTTGCACCAATGGTTTTGGTAGTGCTAGTCCAGAGGTTTCAATCAACATGCAGTCAATGCGATCGCGTCGCTTAAGTAATTCTTGCATCGCTGGTAAGAATTCCTCTTGCACCGTGCAGCACAGACAACCGTTGGTAAGTTCAACAATATTGCTGTTGGGGTCTTCTTCATCGTCACAGACTCGACAGTCACGCAAAAGTTCGCCATCAATTCCGATTTCTCCAAATTCATTCACCAAAACAGCAATGCGTCGTCCCTCATTGTTTTGCAATAAATGGCGAATTAATGTCGTTTTGCCTGCGCCAAGAAATCCTGTAATCACTGTGACCGGAATTTTATGCATATAAAGTGTCTTGTTTGTTAGTCGTTAATTTTACAATCACAAGAAAGAAGTTCAAACCGCAGATATCATACACTAGACACGTGAAGCGCGTTTGCGCAGCATCCCCCTTAGGAACTAGCGGGACGAAGTCCAATTTCGCCTCTCTACTAATTCGCAGGTGATGTGGAAGGGAATTTTTCATTAAAGATAAAGATATGGATTGATCCCAGCCCTAACGCCACCGTTAACAACACCCAGATAATGTTCATATAAAAACTCTCTTGAGTGTGGCAACCGCATCTATTTCTAAAAGGTAATTAAATGCGAAACGCTTAATTTATTGGGCATGAATACTAGCCAAACAAATAAGCTTATCCATTTTTTTTGTGAATGGTTACGCCAAAGAAAATTAGCGTGATCGATCACAATTTTTCTCGTTAATTAACCACCTACTATCTCATAGAAAGTCGTAACCTGTAGCGTCTTTATATGTGGGGCTATGAGAATGTAAAGTCTAGTAGTTGTAAAAATATTCATAAAAATACTTATCTGTACCTCGCAGATGTACAAAATTTACAAGTCAACTTTGGCGGGCATTCTGACTCACAAGGCAAGCCTTGATTACAGCTGCGGGACAGCGCCGGACTTACACCGGACTTTCCCCGTTACCTCTAGTGGCTGTTCCCCACTAGAACCGAGATTATTTTGCATATTAACACAACTATGATTTGTTTGGGTAAGTTACTCCAAGTTATTAATGAAGCGATCGCCCCAAGGAAGTTGCGGTGCTAAAGTTCTGGGTGTGGAGTTGCAAATCTATAAAGACCGTTGAGCGTTGGTTCGTGATGGTAGACCCATCCCACAAACTCAGGAGTATGACGACCAAAAATATAAATTCCGTCTTTTTCTCTACTCAAGTCAAGCCAAGCAGCGGTCATCCATTTTCGGTATTGTGAATCCGCGTAGCGATCACATTTTTCTATAATTAGAAAGCACTTCAAACGAGTATCAAGAGCGTGGCAGACATAGTTTTTGACGGCAAATATTGATAACCCTTCAGCACGTCTTTCCACGGCTAAGTTGATGCGGTGATGATACCACATCATATCTTTATATAGGTCTTGAAAATCGCAGACTTCTAAACCAGATTGGGTAAGGTAAGTTTTAATATTAGGCTGGAATAGTTTGCCCCAAGCCTCAAAGCTCAAACCCCATGCTGGATCTTGTTGTTTACGTCGTTTGGCTTCGCCCATAGATGTAACTCCAAGTAAGAGCATTGATCACGATACAGTCTTAATTGCCACTACAGTACCTACCATACACAAATTATCTGAATATTTGTGCTACTTATTGGCTTGATAGCCAAATTATCATTGTTTGTCAAGATTTTGCTCTCTCCAGCGTTAGATAATTGCGGTTTGCTTTACGATGCTGTGTAGCATTGAATGAAGATGTAATATATCTAAACAACCGCAATAAGCCCTTGGCTTGACGCTGCGCGTATCGCACAGTACAACACCAATGACAATTAACATCACGTTTTATGATTTTTGGGATTTGAGGAAAGCAGCAAATCCAGAATCCATAATCGATCCAACCCATCCAGAAGATTATCTTTATCGATATCCTAAAGAACTCGGTGAAGGCTATTATCGCTGGATACCGCTTCGTGAAGGCATTATCATCGAAATTCTCGAAACTTATTTACCGCAGTCAATCAAGTGGATCACTCATGCCTATCACCAAGACAGTTTAGAATTTGGATTTATTTTAGCTGGATCAGGGCAAGATTTTGATGGACAAGCAACAAAGTCAGGAGAAGACTATATTTTTGGTGGTGTATATCCACAGTCGAATAACAGCATTGATGGAGCAGGTAATCTCAGATGGGTGAGTTTGATAATTGAGCCAGAAACGCTGAGGACGTTGATCGAAAGTTATGGAGAACAAGTACCGCAAGATTTGGAAAAGGCGATCGCAGGTGTACCAGAATATTTTAATCTACGTCCTAATCTAATTACCCCAGCCAAACAAGTCGCGCTCCAGCAAATTCTTCATTGTCCTTATCAGGGACTAACGCGCAAAATGTATCTGGAGAGCAAAGTCCTAGAATTGGTTTCCCTTAAGCTAGCAGATCAAATAATAGCGCCAACAGAAAAACTGCTACGGCTTCAGGAAATTGATTCTATCCATCACGCCAAAGAAGTTCTGTTACGGAATATAAGTAATCCACCTTCGTTAATCGATTTAGCTAAACAGGTAGGTATTAACGAATGCACTCTCAAACGTGGATTCCGTCAAATTTTTGGGACTACAGTATTTGGTTACTTACACGACTATCGCATGGAGCAAGCTAGGCAATTACTGCTGTCAGGGCAAATGAAAATTGAACAAGTTGCTCAAATAGTTGGCTATGCAAACCGCAGTCGCTTTGCTAGTGCATTTAAAAAGAAATACGGTGTCAATCCAAAAGCGTATCAAATGCAGCAGAATATTTAAACACGATTACTATATGAAGCTACCCAAAAATTCCGGTTAGGGCGCGAAAATTTTCCGTCTTGGAGCCATTTTTAGCATTGAAATGCCTTAGTGTACTATCAAGAGTAATTTGAGAAAATCTCTCGACTAACAGATAAAAAATATTTGCCCTGTTGCTAATTGGCTGAATTTATCTTGATGTGAGGAAAATATGCGGAATCTGAAACTGCCGTTGTTGATGACTACTTTGGTGTCGGTGTTTTTCTCACAGACTGCATTGGCACAGGAAATGAGTCGTAGCGACAATGTAACAAACAATCAAGGAATTCGTAGCCAAAAGCAGATAAATTTGACTGCAACTCATCCAAGTCAACGATTATTGCAGTCCAGAGCCCAAACAACAGGTGCGAAAATTCAGCAGGGAAACAAAGTTATAACAGTTCCTCGTGTGCAAGAGCTAGAGCGCCCAGCCACAACAGTTAAAGAATGGCTGGCTCAAATCAAAAATCAGTCATTCGTGCAAGTCAGCTTCGTGAAAGCAAATCCCACTAATAAGGGTGTGGAGGTGGTTTTACAAACTTCACTTGCTGCTACGTTGCAACTGCAGAACCGGACGCAAGTAAATAGTAATATCTTTATCGTTGACATTCCCAATGCTCAACTGCGTTTACCAGGTGACAGACCGTTTACATTCCGCTCACAAAAGCCAATTGCGGGTGTAACCGAGATAACTGTAACAAACTTTGATGCCAATACTATTCGAGTCACGGTGATAGGTGAAGCGAGTCCACCTGTTGTGGAATTGTATGACAGTCCAAAAGAAGGTTTGATCTTCAACGTGTCAACTGCAGCTTCGATTGCCCAACAACAACGGCAAAACCCCACCCCAAAACCCTCGCCGAACCTCGGGCAGGGGCAGGAATCACAGCAACCAGGGAATCAAACCCAGCCAAGTCAACCATCAGCTTCTGGTGACGAACCGATTGAACTAGTGGTGACGGGTGAGCAAGATGGTTATCGTGTCTCCAATACCAGATCTGCCACTCGAACCGATACGGACACACGCGACATTCCTCAGTCAATTCAAGCGATTCCGCAAACAGTGATCAAAGATCAGCAAATCACGCGGATTATCGATGCTACCCGAAATGTGTCCGGAGTATCACCGTTAGCGGGCTTTGGTGGCATCTTTGATGACTACACGATTCGAGGATTCAGTAGCTACAACATTCTGAGAAATGGCTTCAAAACCACCAACATTTTCAGCTATGGTGCCAATGTAGAGCGCGTTGAAGTTCTCAAAGGTCCGGCTTCTGTACTATACGGTCAATTTGAACCAGGTGGTGTCGTCAATTATGTCACCAAGCAACCCTTGAGCAATCCCTACTACGCAGCAGAATTTACCGCAGGTAGCTTTAGTTTCTATCGCGGTTCTGTAGACTTTTCTGGACCACTCACTAACGACAAAAAATTACTCTATCGCTTGAATGTTGCCTATGAGAACTCCGGCAGTTTCCGAGATTTTAATGATTACGATATTTTCTCTGTGTCCCCTGTGATCACCTATAAGCCCAGCGAAAACACAATCCTCAATTTTGAATACGAGTATGGCAGACGACGTGGGGGATTTGATCGGGGTTTTCCACCGACTAGTCCTGTGTTCCTGACTCTTCCCATCAGTCGCAATTTGGGAGAGCCTAGCGATTTTAATAATGTGGACTACCAACGGGGCACTTTGACACTGGATCACCGCTTTAGTGACAGTTTACAATTGCGAAGCGGTGTTTCTATCCAATCGTCGCTTAACAACGATGCTTATGCCAACATCGGCGGTGGCACATTTGAAGCAGATGGTCGTAGTTTACAGCGCGAATACGGAGGAGATCGCGATCGCCCCATTGAAGACTACTCCTGGCAAACTGATTTGATTGGTAAGTTCAACACAGGTTCAATTGCCCATCAACTCCTGCTGGGTTTGGAGTTGAGTCGCAACACAGATGTTGATTACAATTTCGCCGGTGATATCGCCTCACTAGATATTTTCAATCCTATCTATGGTGCCCGTCCTACGAACATCAGACTATCAGGTCTATACGATAATAGGATAGATACAATAGGTATTTATTTGCAAGACCAGGTAGCCCTACTATCTAATCTGAAGTTACTGGTTGGTGGCAGATACGATTTTGTTGATAGCGTTAATAGTGTAACAAGGGGAGATGGAAACACTACTAGGTCTGAGTTTAACGATGGTGCTTTTTCACCCCGTGTGGGATTAGTCTATCAACCCATCGAGCCGATTTCGCTCTATGCCAGTTACAGCCGTTCCTTTGTTCCCAACAATTCTAGAACTGCTAGTGGGGAAGCACTCGAACCATCTCGCGGTACACAGTACGAAATTGGTATAAAATCTGAGCTTTTTGACCGACGGCTTTCGGCAACGCTAGCAGCCTATGACATTACCAAAACAAACATACCCACTCAAGACCCTAACGATATTAACTCTGTAATCGCGGTGGGAGAAGTGAAAAGTCGAGGTATCGAACTGGATGTGGCAGGAGAAATTTTACCAGGTTGGAAGATTATTGCTTCTGGATATTTGAATGATGCATTTGTTAGCGAAGATAATGACCCTACAATCAAAGGTCAGCGTTTGCAAAATACTGCATACCACGGTGCAAGTCTATGGACAACCTATGAAATTCAAAAAGGTGACTTGCAAGGATTACAGTTTAGTGCAGGGTTATTTTTTGTTGGCTCGCGCATTGCCAATCAGAGCGATCCGTTTACTCTCCCTTCTTATGTGAGAACTGATGCTGCAATCTCCTACAAACATGATAATTGGCGAGCTGCACTCAACTTTAAGAATATCTTCGATGTCAAATATTACGACACGAATGGCTACTTAGTCTTCCCTCAAGCACCGTTGACTGTGTTGGGCACGATTTCAGTGGAGTTTTGATCTTTATTTAGCAGGAATATCTACCATGACTTTCAAAACTCTGCGTAACTTCGTATTTACTTTACACCGCTACATTGGGTTAGGTGTTGGACTGATTGCGGTTATTGTTGGTTTAACTGGTAGCCTGCTGGTGTTCCAATCTGAAATTATTGCCATTCAAAGGCATTACCAAATTGGAACTATCACTCCTAAAGGGGAAATGCTGCCGATTGAGGTGATTCTGAAAACGGTGAAAAACAGCTATGCCAGCCAGCCAGATGCCAAGCTTCAGCGAGTTTATGTGCCGACAAAACTAGATGAACCATTTAATGTCATTTATGCAAGCAAGGAAAATGATTGGATTGAAAATTACGTTCATCCTTATACAGGAGCAATTCTCGGTAATAGTCTCAATCCCAATCCTGTAGAGCGCTTTTACAAAATTATTTATGAACTCCACTACAGTCTCTTGGCAGGCGACATTGGATACAAAATTGTTGGCACTGTTGGTTTACTGGTGTGCATTCTGACGATCACAGGAATGTTTCTCTGGCCTGGTTGGCGTAAACTAATTGCAGGCTTCAAAATCAAGCTTGATGCTCATCCCAAGCGAATGAACTTTGATATTCACAAAGTTGCTGGTGCGATTGCAGCTGTGTTTCTTTTTTTCACATTTTTCACAGGTTTTTGCTGGAATTTTAGTGAGTTTAGTGAGCCTGTGATTCGGGCAATCACCTTTAGTGTGAAGCCAGAAGTTGTTTCTCAACCGAGCCCCACTCAGTCTCCCCTGAAACTTAGCGAGCAACTTCAGACCGCTCAAGCTCAATTACCTGGTGCAGAACTCAGAAGCGTTTATTTTGCTCAAAAACCAGACAGCGCTTTGATGATTCGCTACAAATTTCCTCAAGAAATAGGCGATTATGGAACCAGCTATGTCTACCTCGACCAGTATAACGGCAAGGTTTTGCAAGTGGACAATGCTCTCAAACCGTGTTTAGGCTCGCGCATTCTCAATTCTTTTACTCCCCTCCATTATGGTACTTTTGGAGCATTGCCTACTCGCATTCTCTATGTATTTATTGGATATGCACCGTTCGTTCTATTCATCACTGGTTTTGTGATGTGGCGCGATCGCTATCGAAGAAAACCTAGTGTACGCGATAGTGTCATAGAACTCTCACAGAAGCTTTGAATTGAATAGGACTTACGCACCATCTGCTGTGAAACCCGGTTTCTTCGTTCGTATTTGGTTGCGAAACAGAAATTTATGTTAAATTAATCACCTAAAATCAAAAAAATATCAGTATCAGGCCCGATCATGAAACGCTATTAAACCCGAAATGTAGCCGACAATAACTGCATCGCAGTTCATCAAAGATCGATTTGGCGATGGGGTCATTGCTTGAAACTCACGCATTGGTCATCATGCGTAGGCGCAGCCCGCCGCAGGCATCGCTACCTAACCAAGTTTGAGGGAGTTTGGTTGGCAAAGTTTTGGTCTTTCAATTCTGTGCCTGAGTTTGCCCGCATAGCGCGGAACATTCCAAATCGACATAGCCCTGCACCAAACGCCAAACGCATCAGCAACAACGTCGGCACCTCGCGCACAGACTTGATAAAACCAGACAGTCCAAAACGCAGAAATCCGCTTGGTCGAATCACCCCTTGCCAAATCGAATCTAACCAAGAAGGAAGCGTTTGTTTTGTCCAGTCTGCCGTAATCACTTCCCCCTCAACTAATCCCGTCGCAGCCAAAAGCTCGGCAAAACCTTCAATACTGGAAAAAGCTGGATGAGACCACTGATCGAGGAGTTGTCGCATGACTGGTTTTTCCCAGAAATTTAGAGGTTTTTGGCGGTCATCCTTCTGATTCCAGTCAGCTACAACCAATATTCCACCGGGCTTTAGCACCCGCATTAATTCAAGCGCAAAAACGGCTTTATCGGGCATGTGAGGACCTGCTTCAATCGACCAGACCACATCAAAACTGGCATCTGGAAACGACAACGCCATCGCATCATCGACTGCAAACTGGGCGTTTAGCCCTTGGGGCGTTAACTCCTGGGCACGCTTCACCTGAATAGGGCTGATCGTAATCCCTGTGACGGCAAACCCATAATCTCGCGCTAAAATCCGGCTGCTGCCCCCAATGCCACACCCAACATCTAAGACGGTAGTACCAAGGGGTAATTTATCTAAACCACCCCATTTAACCATTTCATGTACAAAGTCAGATTTAGCAGCCAGAAAATCCTTTCGTCGTGGCGGCGAACCATAGTGACCGAGGTGAATGTGTTCCCCCCAATAAAACTCTAGGATGCCGTCAAGAGTCCATTGATCGTAGGAATTGGCGACTGTGTCTGAGGATTGATACTTACGGGCACTTAGGAGATAACCCGCAATTCCAATCACCAAAAGCAGAAGAAAACCAATTACAAAATATAATAAAGTTGACATTGTTTTGAACGATCCTGTACGCCTACCGTAGATAAAATTTTGGCACGAATCCCGTAATCATGAAGAATTTTGTAGCACCGAACCCTTGACCTATTAAATTCCAACTGCCTGTGCAGTTCAACTCATTTGTGAAGTCGATCTAACGGTTTACTCATCGGTCGTCTGGGGATGAACCGAATCAGACGATCGCTCGCAATGGAAATCGTCCTAGACATCGACATTACTATGTTTTGAACACCTCGAATAATTTTTGCTTGAAGTACCCAGGGCTTCTGTTTGACTTCGGGGAGAGCTGTTTGTTTGACAAAGGGATGAACAGCAGTGGGAATCTTCCCAGTTCGGTGAAGATAGAATTTCGGCATGGTAATTAATCATTCATTTGTTTGGCTTTCTTTGCTAATTTGCGACGAATTGAGCTTAAGTAAAATCGAAACTCTTCATTTTGACTACGATGCTGCAATTCACACCATTGCATCCAATCACGTTTTTCATCTTCAGTAACTCGAAAAGTAACTGTGTTAGTAAGTTCAGCCATAATTGTACTGCAAAATACAGTATAATTATGGCATGAGTTAAACCTTCTTTAATGCCTCCAAGAATCTAGAGTTTTTAGGATTGGCGGGACTGTATGGTTTCCGTTTACGTCCAAGTTCAAAACGTCAAAGTTTTGGATAACCATGATGATTAACCGAGTAAAAATCTAGTAAAGATGTGATTTGAACATTGAGGAACCTTATGTATCAGTAAGTAAGATGGTTGGCATTTGTATTTTCTGAAAAATTGGGCTGGGGCTGAAATTCTGTCCATCTTTTGCAGACCTGTTCGTAGCATTGGGGTGGGGTGATGGGTAGGTTTTTTAGGTAAAAGAACGTGGCTTGGTTAAAAGATTCCAGCAATAACAAGACTTCGGTAGTAGGATTGTAAGTATCCACGGCTTCCAAGATATGAGCATTCATAAAGTGATTGCGCAGAATTACGGTGTCGGGAGCAGCTAACCAAGCATTTAAGAAGGCAGCTATACGAATACGTGGTATAAAAGAAACTTTGAAAGTTTCCCCTACCACTCCAATTGCAGGGGAATTGGTGCTGCAAACGATGACACCGCGATCGCCTCCCAAATACCCTACCCAGGCGTTGTAACCAATCACCAACAAATTTGTGGCAATCAAGCCTTGCTGCCAGTCCAAAGCATCGGAAGTATAACTCATTGATGCCTCCTTAAGGGGCTTAAACAGAGTAGATGGCGTTGCAAATTAAGAATATGAATTTAGTCTCCCTTGGTAATATTTACTTTGGTAAAATTTTGGCTGCATCAACCATATTTTTAATTGATGGAATCACCCACAATCAGGATTTACCCAAATTTATTGGACGGGTAAATTAGCAATTCCCGTGCGTAATTGGGAAAGCATTTGTTCGGTAGTGGAACAGGACTGTGTACGTCAACAACGCGCGGGTGTAAGGGTGTAAGGGTGTAAGGGTATAAAAGTGTAAGGGGTAAGAGTTATTGGTGGGGGCGGTGAGTACCCTTTTGGTTCCGGGGCAGGGGTGCACCACAAAGAAAAATCTCTCTTCTCACGCCCTTCGGGTTCGCCAGTCGCCTCTGTCGGGAAACCCTCCTGTAGCGCTGGTCTCACCAGATACCTCTGTCGGGAAACCCTCCCGCAGTACTGGCTCCCCTACACCCCTTTCTTCGTCATACACCCCATTTCCTACCTGTTTGGAATAACTTCCATCTGTTAGTTAATACAGCGTTTAGTTGTTGCTGCGACTATTTTAAAGCGATACTCCCACAGAGAATACCTGTCACAATAGCTGCATCCAAAAACGCAATTTATACCGGAAATTAATCGCCTACCGTCTCATAAAAAGCTGTAATCTGTAGCGTCTTGATATGTGGAGCGATGAGAATGTAAAGCCTAGTAATTGTAGAAATGTTCATAAAAATACTGATCTGTGCCTCGCAGATTTACAAAATTTACAAGTTAACTTCGGCGGGCGTTCTGACTCACAAGACAAGCCTTGATTACAGCTGCGGGACAGCGCCGGATTCACACCGGACTTTCCCCGTTACCTCTAGTGGCTGTTCCCCACTAGAACCGAGATTCTTTTGAATATTAACACAACTTTGACACTCTGCGGTTTAAAGACGAAGCTCCGCCGCTCTCGCCTTCTTTTAGGTGGTTTGCTTGCGTAAAAATCAATAGTCGATCTATACTGGCATTCGTTATTCATCGGAGCAAGTTTCATTCTTTACCAAAACTTGCTCTGTTGTTGCTATTGGATTATTATTGCAAATTTTAATGAAGTGTGAATTTTTTAGAGTTACCAGCGTTTTATCACATTAATCTGACAATTTTTTCACATTGCCTAACCTAATTAACAATTCTTTCCCATTTTTGCAATTATTTTTTACAATTCATCTACCCCCTCTCCTATGCAAGCTCCATCCACACTCTCAGAGGACTCCACAACGGATATCCATGTTGTTCGTCGCGATGGTTCGACGACACCGTTAGAAATTAATAAGATTCGCACAGTGGTTAATTGGGCTTGTCACCAAATACAAGCAAATTCCATTGCCCTAGAAGCACATCTTACAACTCGATTGCGTCCTGGCATTACGACGCGAGAAATTCAAGATAATTTAATTCGCTGTGCCTTGGATTTATGTAGTCCACAAGAACCTGATTGGCGCTATGTGGCAGGGCGCTTACATATTTGGAGTTTGTGGAAAGATACTAAAGTTAGTCGTGGCTATCAGTATGGGCAATATACTCGAACTGTACAAGCAAAAGTTTTAGAAGGGCAGTACGATCGCCGGATATTGATCTACACTCCAGAAGAGTTAGAGATTGCCAACACTTGGATCAATCCTGACTGGGATACTGATTATGATTATGCAGGAGCGGTATTACTGACGAAGCGATATCTCCTGGCGAATGAGTTACCCCAAGAAGCATTTTTAACTTGTGCACTCTTGATTGCCTCCGTAGAAGCACCAGAAAATCGACTAAGCTGGGCGCATAGATTTTATGAGGCGATCGCCCGTCGTCAAATATCTCTGGCAACGCCCATTCTGGCGAACTTGCGGATTCCCAATGGTTCTCTTGCCAGTTGTTTTATTACGGCAATGGATGATAATTTGGAAAGCATCTTTGGCGGCATTCATGATGCGGCTCGCATTTCCAAAAATGGCGGTGGTGTGGGCGTGAATCTGTCTCGCATTCGCGCAACAGGTAGTTGGGTGATGGGCAAAGCCAATGCATCAGGTGGTGTTGTTCCTTGGATTAAGTTGTTGAATGATACGGCGATTGCAGTTAATCAAGGTGGACGTAGAGCAGGTGCTGTCACCGTGAGTCTCGATGTTTGGCATTTGGACTTACCTGAATTTTTGGAAATGCAAACAGAGAATGGGGACGGGCGACGCAAAGCTTATGACGTGTTTCCGCAACTGGTTGTCAGTGACGAATTTATGCGGCGAGTAGCAGCAGATACAGAATGGACGCTGGTTGATCCTTATGAGGTGCGAACTCGTTTAGGCATTGAATTGGCAGAATTATGGGGTGAAGCATTTGAGAGTGCTTATCATCAAATTGAAGCTAGTTTAGCCCCTCGACTCCGCTCGGGGCTAACGGTGAGCGAAGCCGAACCGTTAGAAAGTGAGATTACACTTTACAAACGGGTGAATGCTCGTCTTTTATTCAAACAGGTGATGCGAACCCAATTAGAAACTGGGATGCCTTACCTGTGGTTTAAAGATACCGTGAACCGAGCTAACCCCAATCAGCATGAGGGCTATATTCCTGGAGGGAATCTGTGCCAGGAGAGTTGGTCAAACGTGAAACCTGGTGAAGAGAGTCATACGTGCAATCTCGTAAGTATCAATTTAGCTAATTTAGAAGACAAACAGCGAGAAGAGATTTGTCAGATTGCAGTACGTATATTAGACAACACGATTGAACTCACGTCACCGCCGTTTGCTGCTAGTGCCACCCACAACGCTAAATACCGCACAATAGGAGTGGGCTGCATGGGATTAGCCGACTGGCTCAGCATACGTCACCTCACCTATACCCATCTTCAGGAAATTAGCAATTTGTTTGAAGACATTGGCTACTATTGCACCGCAGCATCAATGGAACTGGCGAAGGAACGGGGGGCGTATCCTGCTTTTGCGGGTAGTGAATGGAGCAAGGGACATTTAATAGGAGCAAAACCTGTGGATTGGTTTTTGCAACACGCAAGTCAACCAGAACGCTTCTTACAACTGAGTCAGGATATCAAACAACATGGTATTCGCAATTCACACATTACAGCGATCGCACCCAACACTTCTTCATCTTTAGTTCAGGGTTGTACAGCCAGTGTCTTGCCTGTTTACAGCAAATTCTTTTATGAACAATGGGCAAAAGGTACAGTACCTATCGCACCGCCCTATATTCGGGACAATTTATGGTTTTATATCGAAAATAAGACAATGGATCAGAAAAAAGTGGTGAGAGCGATCGCCACAATTCAACAATGGATCGATACTGGAATTTCAATGGAACTGCTGTTTAATCTGAATGCTGGAGTCTATTTCCCTGATGAACCTGAGCGCTGTCTCGCGGCTATTGATATTTTTGAAACTCTCATGCTGGCTTGGGAATTAGGCTGTAAAGCAATCTACTACATTCGCACTGTGCAGAAAGATAGTTTCAAAGAATCGAACGAGCAATGTGTTGCTTGTGCAAACTGAATAGCAGTCATCAGTAAACACTTAACAGTTATCAGTTATCAAGCATAGGCAATGGGCATTCCCCCTTGCCCAATGCCCATTGCCCAAATTAAAAGTGAAAACTAATCAAAACAGAATTAAAATGTACCAACCAAGACAATCATTAATGCCAATTAATCCCGTTTTTAATCCGAACGGGAGTGATGATACAGGAAACCGTTTGATATGGTTTGGGGAGACTACTAACTTAATGCAATTAAACGACGTTCGCTACTCGTGGGCTGTGTCTCTCTACCGTCAAATGCGTGAGAACTTCTGGGTTCCCGAAAAAATTGATATTACTCAAGACGTAACAGATTACGTCAATCTCACCCCTAAAGAACGGCGTGCATTTGATGGCATCCTCAGCTACCTCACGTTTCTCGATTCGGTGCAAACCTGCAATGTGCCTCACATCAAAAACAGCGTTACCGCACCAGAAATAGCGCTGTGTATGGCGGAACAAATTTCGCAAGAGGCGATGCACAATCAGTCCTATCAATACATTATTGAAACGGTGATTCCGAGCGATCGCCGTACACATGTCTATGATTTTTGGCGGAGCGATCGCGTTCTCAAACAACGATGTGAATTTATTGCTAGACTATACCAAAAGTATGTTGATAACCCCACACCAGAGAATTATTTCGTCTCACTGTTAGCAGATTACTTGTTGGAAGGATTATATTTCTACAACGGGTTTATATTTTTCTACAATCTGTCATCACGGATGCTCATGTCTGGGAGTGCCGATATTTTTAGAATGATTAACCGAGATGAACTCTCTCATGTGCGGCTGTATCAAAAATTGATTCCAGAAGCGATGCAAATTTTCCCCCACAGCCGTGAACAAATCTATGAAATGTTTGCGAACGCCGTTGAGCATGAATGCAAGTGGACAGGGCATATTGTCGGAGATGATATTCTTGGCATTACGGCAAACAGTACAGAACAGTACACAAGATATCTGGCAAATACTCGCCTGAAGGCGATCGGTTTAGATCCATTATTTCCAGAACCTATCTACAAGAAAAGTCCCTATGCTCACTTGGAACGTTTCTCAGATACTAAGAAAGAAGGGAACACGAAGGCAAACTTCTTTGAAGCAAGTGTAACTAGTTACGTCATGTCCTCAAGTGTTGAAGGTTGGGATGATTTCTAAGTAGTTAACTTTATTTGTATCGACTTACTTAGTTAGGTACTACAATTAACCCTGAATGAAGCACTCTCAGTCACATCATGAGCAAGAAAATACTTGTCGTTCTTACCAGTGTTGAAAAATATCCAAACATAAATCGGGCTACTGGTTTGTGGCTTGGAGAAGCTGTCCATTTTGTTAAGAAAGTTGAAGAAGCTGGCTATGAAGTTGATTATGTAAGCCCTAAAGGTGGATATACGCCGATTGATCCACACAGTCTTGCGATGGCAGATCCAACTGATTGGGAGTGGTATCAGAAGAAAGAATTTATGAATCGTCTTGGAACCACGCTAAAATCAAGCGAGGTCAAACCAGATGATTACGTTGCAATCTACTATACTGGTGGTCATGGTGTGATCTGGGACTTTCCTGAGAATGAGGCATTGCAGTCTATCAGCCGAAAAATTTATGAAAATGGTGGGTTTGTCTCTTCGGTCTGTCATGGTGCCGTAGGCTTGCTCAACATCAAATTGTCAGATGGATCGCTGCTTGTTAAAAACAAAGAAGTAACTGGTTTTTCAAACGAAGAAGAAAAGCTTGCCGAACTGGATAAGTTTGTTCCTTTCTTGACGGAAACCGAATTAATAGCGCGAGGAGCTATTTACAAAAAAGCAGATGAACCTTGGGCTTCTTTTGCTGTTGAAAATAGGAGGCTGATCACTGGGCAAAATCCAGCATCTGGTAGTGCTGTTGCGGACTTACTGATTGCAGCATTAAAAGGAAACGCCTAACAACCGCGTGCACCGGATTGGCAAACGCTGCTTGTGCTGAGTTCGGCATCATGTACATTTTGCGAATCGGCAACGAAGAGCAGATGATGAGCGAGCAGTTTGGAGATGACTACAAAGTATATATGCAGGGGACAAAGCGTTTAGTTCCATATCTTTTTTGATCTTTGTGACTCAATGCACTGCCATGTGTGGTTCTACTCTCCTGCTGCTTGCAAGGTATCAGCGTAAAGTTTATTACTAACACGGAAACCTACTTGTAGGATCAAATCATCAAGTACAGGTTTCACAGTTGCAATCAGCCCTTTGTGTTTACCTTCAATTAGGATTCCTAGCAGCCCAGTAATATTGAGTCCATATCTGGACGCTACTTTTCTGCCACGTCGTTCATCCAGTAGAAGCAAATCTGCTCCTAACTCAATAGCCAAAACAATAGCTTCTGCCTCGCCTTGATCTAACTCTGCTAGGAGTGTTGTTACCAAGGTAAGGTTAATTACCTGTTGGTGTTGAATCCAGGATAAGCTTTGTACTTTAATAGCACCAGGCACTGCATAGTCTAGATTGACCATCTCATCGTAAACTGCTTGGGGAATGATGATGTTGTTATAAAGTTGTTGCAACAGCTTTAGTTGTCCAACAGCAGCAAGGTTAGTGATTGGCGAAGTGTCGCAAACAACAATCACAGTCTGCCCATTTCCCGTAAAGTTTTTAGGTCAGCTTCAAACTCTTCAACATCATAATGAACACAAATTCCGCGACTAGCAATTTCGCGTTGAAACTCAATTAAATTCATTTCTGCTAGGCGACGCGCTTTCCCAATGCTGATTTTTTCTTGTTGGAACAACATAATCGCAATTTCTAGCTTTAATTCAGCTTCTGAAATTCCAGCTGCAGTAAGAATGTCATCGGGAATAACTACACTCATTGTGTTTCCTTTAAATAAGGTTTGCCATTTTCAGCTTAAACGATTCCTGTGGTTAGCTTTTGCGTGTTCACTTTTGATTTTTCCGTAACTTGTATTTGTATTTGGCGTCCTAGGTCATACTCTTGAAACCTCCTACAATCCCAGCTAACTAAACTTTAGTCTAAAGTCTAGTTATAAAATACTGGTTTAGATGTAGAGACGCGAGGTATCGCGTCTTTAAAAATGCGTCGGCTGCTTGTTGTTAATAGTCAATTTTACTTGACAAAAAGACAGTTAGACTTTACATTATTCAAGCAGCCTTGTTATGCCGCTCGGTTGGTCAGTGGGGGCACAACCAAAAGGTTATTGGTAAGAGTTCAGCACCAAGTTAAATGAAGCTAAGTTTACCTCCGATGAATCATGTCCGGTAGCTGAAAGTTGTGCAACCATCTGTGCACGCGACGAAACCTCAAGCTTACGGAACATTCGCTTTAAGGCTTGCTTAACAGAATTTTCCGTAATCCAAAGTTCAGTCCCAATTTCTGCGTTAGTTCGCCCCAAAGCAACCAGTTCTGCTATTTCTAATTCACGAGGCGTTAAGCGATTGGTTCTAAAGGAGGGGGGAAGCGATTTTCCTGCACAAACACTTTGTGAACGCACTGTCGCAGTCCAAACAGATAAGTGCAAACAGATGGCACTCAAATCGACTAGATTTTGAGTATCAAAAACAGGCATTGACTTTTCACGTGTGCAGCCTACTACACCCACTAATTGACCGCGATTTATGATTGGTCCTGCCATAACATGCCAATGATCCGGACGGGGACAGATTAATTTCCAAGCCTTCGGTGATGTCACTAATGCTTCGTGGACAGGAGCATGACGCTCCACCAAATAACGCGCCACAGGATTATGTTCGATTGAGAGTGCAATTTTCAATATTTTCTGAAGATTGCGATCTGTTAAGGGCAGTTGGTCGAAGAAAAAAATCCCCCATCGTTTCGCTGCAAAATACTCACCAATTTTTGGCACGATTTGCAATCGCAGATCATGTTCGCTATGAGCTTGGTTGATGGCTTCAAACAGAAATCCCAAAGAACTAGTCATAAGTGAAGTGGTCTCAAGTGTACCCGATCGAGGTCTAGAAGCATCATCTGTACTCAGCCTATATTAGCTTTAATCTTAACAATCACTTAATATGACCATCAATTCGGAAATTGATCGCGATTGCGCTCTCATCCGTTCCATGCAGATCGGCTTTTATGCGACTTCAGTCGTCTTTAACCTCTGCTTGATTGCTCAATTATTAACGGTTGGAGTCGCTTACTTTGTTAATCCTACATGGTGGGATATTCATGTTTGGCTAGTGCGAGGATATAGTGGACTGTCATTACTATTACTGGGATGGTCGTTCATCACCCCATTCTCACCCCAAATACAACGTCTCACCGCAAGTCTACCAGTGCTGCTTGGACTACAATTTTGCAGCATTCATTTAAGAAGTCCTTTACACCTAGAGGTACTACATCCTTTAATTGGATTTGCGTTACTCTACGTTTCTTCAAGTGTTGTACATCGTGTATGGCGCAGTCTATCGCCCACCCATCAGCAAAATGAGCAAGTTTAAGAGGTAGAAATGACGCAAGATGCAATCTTTGGTCCCTTCTTCGCAACAGTGTTTCTGACACTCCTAGTCTGGGTGTATATGTACATCCGTCGGATCAGTTTCATCACAAGCCTAAAGACTCGCCCGCAAGACCTTGCTACACCTGGCACACTGGCGCAGATCTCGCCACCAAACGTATCCAATCCATCAGATAACTTAAAAAACCTGTTCGAGATTCCGGTACTTTTTTATGCGCTCGTGCTATACCTGTTCATCACAAAGCAAGTGGATGCAGTGTATGTGAACACCGCATGGGTATTTGTTGTATTTCGCACATTGCATAGCGCCGTGCATTGCACATTCAATCTGATCATGCTTCGGTTCTACCTCTACCTATTTGCCACACTCGCGGTATGGTTCATCGCGATCCGCGCAGCCCTTGTCCACTTCAGCTGAGGTTACTAGTACAGATCGGCGTAAATAGGGCAACCCTATGGCGCTCCGCCACGCCTTACGGCTATCGGGTTCACCCTATGGCGCTCCGCCACGCCTTACGGCTATCGGGGATAACCTCCGGTTCCGCTAGCCCCTAAGGGGGCCGGAGCTAACGCGCTCCGCCAGTCGCCTCTGTCGGGAGACCCTCCTGCATAGCGCTGTCTCACCAGTCGCCTCTGTCGGGAAACCCTCCTGCATAGCGCTGGTTCACCATTTAAAATCCCTAAAAAGCGTATTCCATAATACTTTTGACTTTTGACTTCCGCCTTGCGATACTAGCCGCCGCTTATCTTGGTCCTTAGGTGACTTGAATCCTTGGTGGAGCCAGTGACCTAAATCCTATCTGTCAGTATTTACAAGCCAGTCCGTGTCAGGTTATTGGTGAAGCACCAGAGGAAAGCATCGACCTAATCTTTAACTTTGCGCGGTTAAAATATGGGGTATATTCCTCAAAAGACTCATGACGCTAACTCTTAACCTCCCACCAGAATTAGAGCAATATCTATTGCAGGAAGCCAAACAGCAAGGGCTTTCGGTTGAAGCTGTGACACTGCAACTTTTGACAAACTCCATTCTGCTGAGGCAAAAGCAAGCTGACGCGGTTAATCTGGTTCAGTCCTGGATTGATGATGAGGATGTTGAGGAGCAGCAAGAAACAGGTCAGTACTTAATTCGTGCATTGGATGAGGATCGGCTCTCTGAACGTAAGCTGTTCCCGCTTGAGAAGAAGGGTATAACTTGGTGAGCTGAGTCATAATGTTGGATGCAGGACCACTTGGTCTAATCACCAATCCTAAGCTGTCTGGTGAAAGTATTGCTTGTGCCCAATGGCTCCAAACTCACCTCACATCAGGGAGGCGCGTTCTCATTCCAGAGATTGCGGACTATGAGGTTCGTCGTGAGTTGTTACGAGCGAACAAAATCAGGACTTACGCAACTGGCACAGTGCGTAAGTCCTGAAAATAAAAGGCATCGCTCGTCTAGACGATTTAGCCAAGTTGATTGAGTATTTGCCGATTAGAACGGTTGCGATGCGCCAAGCTGCACAACTCTGGGCACACGCTCGTCAGCAAGGGCAACCGACGGCAGGTGACAAAACGATTGACGGTGACATGATTTTAGTAGCTCAAGCCATGACTCTTGGAGTTCCAGATATTGTAATTGCGACAACTAATGTGGGGCATCTGTCGAGGTTTATTGCAGCCGAGTTGTGGCAAAACGTCACTCCAAGTTGACCGCCACCTAATAAATAGTTAAATCATCACAAGCCTATTTAATCCTGTACGTAGTCTTGTCCTGTCACCAATGCCAATTCTGCTCGCATAAACTCACGTCCCAAGTAAGCCGCATGATCCAATCGGCTGACTGGGCAGGGTTTAGTTTCCTCAAACAGTTGAATACAAATTTCTTTGGCAGTTCTTCCTGTAAACAGGGTAGTTGCTTGTCTTTGCACTTTGACAGTTGCAGGAATGGGTTTTCCGGTTTCTGGATCGATCGCTAATCCTTGCTCATTAATTTCATTGGTAAAATGTTTCGCGCAGATTAAGCCTGCTCCCCGATCTAAATAGATGATAAAGTAACCTGCTGGGTCAAGTTCTAAAAATCGCTTGGATAGTTTGTCGTCAATTGCTGTAATTGTTTCTACTGTTGTGATCATCATTTTTTAACTCCAAAACAAAAAGCACCGCACAAATGCGGAGAACGCACAGAATAGTGTAGATAATGAGGCTTTATTGTTAGGTTCCACAATAAGCCTCTTGCAAAAGTCTTAAAGCACTCTTGGACCTTAGTCTGAGGCTATTACTGCTATCTCGGAGTTGCGTTAACTTCCTCCCGCAAGACTTTGGCGGCTTCTACCATGTTTTTCATTGAGGGAATCACCTCTTCCCAACGCCGAGTTTTCAAACCGCAATCTGGGTTCACCCAAATTTGTTTTACGGGTAAATTAGCAACTCCAGTCCGCAATTGCTGTAAAATCTGTTCAGTTGTTGGGACTACGGGACTATGGATGTCATAAACTCCATTACCAACTTGATGTGAGTAGCCACCTTCTGTTATTTCTCGCAAAGTTTGATTATTGCTGCGACTATTTTCAATCGAAATAACATCAGCATCTAAGCGTTCAATATCCTTGATAATGTCACCAAATTCGCAGTAGCACATGTGGGTATGAATTTGAGTTTGGGGTTGGGCTACTGCTGTCGCCAAACGAAATGCATCCACAGCCCAAGAAAGATATTCACTCCACTGTTGAGGCTTTAGAGGTAAACCCTCACGTAGCGCTGGTTCATCTACTTGAATGACTTTTGCACCAGCAGCTTCCAAATCCGCTACCTCATCCCGCAACGCCAAAGCAATTTGAAAAGCTTGTTCTTGACGAGAAATATCCGTCCTGGTGTAAGACCAATTTAAGATAGTTACAGGACCTGTCAACATTCCTTTGACAGGTTTTTCAGTCAATGATTGAGCTACTTTAAACTCACGCACTGTCATAGGCGCAGTACGAATCACATCACCGTAAATAATTGGCGGACGAACATAACGGCTACCGTAACTTTGCACCCAACCATTTTCAGTGAAAGCGAAGCCTGATAACTGCTGTCCAAAAAATTCCACCATGTCGGTGCGTTCAAATTCACCATGAACTAGAACATCTAACCCTAATTCCTCCTGTAGTTTAATACTCTTGACAATTTCAACATCAATTTCGTCTCGGTATGCTTTTTTACTCAATTCACCCCGTTTGTAGCGGACTCGGAGTTGGCGTACTTCAGAAGTTTGGGGAAAAGAGCCAATTGTGGTTGTCGGGAACAGAGGAAGATGAATTTGGGAATCAAGACGCAATCCATAGGATAAGGAGCGCTGAAAATCATCAATCTTCAGAGTTTTTATTCTTTCTTGAATTGAGTGATTGACGGGACTGAACTGCTCGAATTGACTCCAGCTTGACTCAATTAATTCTTGCTCTGTTTTGGTATTGTCTCCTATGATTGTTCGAGCCACAAACACCACTTCTTTGAGCTTCTGTTCTGCAAAACCTAAAACATTTCTTAATGCTGATGGTAGTTGTTTTTCTCGTTGAGCATCGTAGGGAACAAACTGCAAAGAAGCTGATGGCTGAATATCTAGAGACTTGACATGTAAATTGTCTACAATTTCTTGCAATACAGGAATAAGTTTCTCTGGACGAATTTGCCAAATGTTTCTGGCATCTATAATTCCTAATCCCAGTCGCTTATCTTCAGGGAAACCGTAAGTTTTGATTAACTCTAAGTTTCGTCCGCGAGTGAAGTCCAAACTAATTGCCCTGACTGGTAATTCTATCACCCAAGGATAGGTTTCCCCTAAGTCATCAAAGTAAGTAACTAGGTGTAAGGGTAGTTCTACAGAATCAAGTGAGTTATAAACTGTTTGGAAGTGTTTTTTCCAGGAATTGGCATCACCCAAAACTAAGGCAGGTTCGTGCATTTGCACTTCGTCTACTCCCAGATTTTTCAGTTCTGTGAGTAGGTTGATGTAAAGTGGTATTAGCTTTGATAGCGCCTCGTCAGTCTTCAATTCCAGTCGGCTTAAGCGCAGGAGTGTACAGGGACCAAGTATAATGGGTATTGCCCTTTTACCTAATATATTTTGGGCACGCTGGACTGTTTCTAAAAAGTCGTTGAAATCTGCTGACAGGGTTTCTGAGGCAATTTCAGGGACCAGATAGTGATAGTTAGTATCGAACCACTTGGTCATTTCAAGAGCGGGAATTCCTTCTTGACCTCGTGCCATTACAAAGTAGCGTTCTAAGCCGGAAAACTGTTGGAAGCGTTCGGGAATTAAACCAAAACGAAACGCCCAGTCAAGTACATGGTCATAAAGTGTGGTATCTCCAACTCCAATTTTATCAATACCTGCATTTAACTGGGTTTTCCAGTTAGCTTCTTCAACTTCTATTACTGTTTTTAACAGCGATTCTGCTGCTATCTTTCCACTCCAAAAGGCTTCTAGTGATTTCTTGACTTCCCGGTTTTTACCAATACGGGGATAGCCTAATGTTGAAGTTTTAATCTGCATGAGTTTCTCTTATGAATGAAAACTAATGATTTGGGTACTACAGCGCCGGTACAGTAGTCAAAAAGGAGGCAAAAAACCCGGTTTCTCTCTGTCGAAAAACTTGATATTTCGTATGCTCAACTCAAATAAACCGGGTTTTTGGGATTAATGTACCGGCGCTCTAGGGATTGGGAACTGAGAACTTTTAGTCAGTCCTCAATGAACAACAAGTTAGGTTTAATTTCGCCCACTTATTAAGTGGTGGAATCTTTGCCAAAATCCCCTTTTTCAGTGCTTGGGGTCGTTCTGACCAAGGCAGTGAACCATCTGGTTTAGCGTAGTATTGACTGGCACATTGCAAAATGGCTTCGGCGCTATTATCAACTGGTAAATCGCCAAACAGATAGGTTAATTTATCTTGGGCAGCAAAGGCAATGACACAAGATCGATTACAAGCACTCATGCATTCAACTCCCTGAATTGGGAAATTATTTTGCAACTCCCAGTTTTGCCCAAGTTCCTGAAGCTGCTGTAGTAGTTGTTGACCACCACTTTCACCAACTCGCTTGCCGTCTTGCCAGGTGCTAGCACAAGTCGTGCAAACAAATAAAGTATGTTGTTTGTTGATCATTGATTTTGAAGTGTATGGGAGGAAGTTCAAACCGCAAATCTCACACAGTGTTGCCAACACCAAAGTCCAGCCTTGCTGACTGTGTGAGCAAACTATTGATAAACATTCTTAACTATCAAGAACAGATCTAGACATTTACGCCTAGAAAAAACTAGTACGAATGAGAGCTATACCTAGAGTCGTAATTTTTTCCGTCAACGAATCGTATATCCGTGCCTTTTGTAGCAAGATATCATCTTGAACGCATCTGTGCCACTATGAGAACGTGAAGCTGGCAGGTTGTATAAATTTGTAAAAACATTCATGGAATTGTTCATCTGTACCTCGCAGACGTGCAGGACTAACAAGTTAACTTCGGCGGGCATCCTGGCTGAGAGATACTTATCTCCTTTACAGTTGCGGGACAGCGCCGGATTTACACCGGACTTTCCCCGTTACCTCTAATGGCTGACCCCCATTAGAACCGACTTTCTAACAATACCTTACCATACTTCCATATATATACCGAACATGACATTAATCAAGAAAAACTATGAAACAGAACAATGTGTCCTTGCCAACTGAGTGTACCCTTCGCAGTGCAACATCTGAGGATATCTGGTCTATTCGGTTGTTGGTGCTGGGGGCAAAACTTGACCCTACCCAAATACGATGGCAGCAATTCTGGGTAATAGAATGTAACAAGCAATTAATCGCTTGCGGACAATTACGCAACTTCTCTGGTGCACAAGAACTCGGTAGTTTGGTTGTCTTACCAGCTTGGAGAAATCGAGGTTTGGGGAGTTTTCTGACACAGCATTTGATTACTCAAGCGACTCAACCACTTTATTTAGAGTGTCTGGGTGAGAAACTGGCGCAGTTTTACAGTCGCTTTGGCTTTGTAGCAATTTCCTTTGAGGAGTTACCACCATCTCTCAAACGCAAGTTTGGATTATCTCAATTAGGAAAGAGGTTGATAAAAGTTCCTGTTGTGTTTATGGAGTATCAAGAATAACTTTTTTGTTCATTTACCTCCATTTACGTACCTCTTCTGGTAGCTAAACTCCACCTTTGGACTCAAGTCACTGTTGTATGCAAGCGCTAACACTATAAGAGAGCTTTAGTGTGCGAAGAAAAGACTTGCAGTAAAGTGCTCATATTCAAACTAGATAGTAGAGACAAGAGTAGGAAAAATGACAGATTCAGAAAACCGTAACGAACAAATTAAGAAGCTACGTGAACTGATCAAAGATATTGATATTGGAATGCTGACTACAGTTGATGAAGACGGAAGTTTGCGCAGTCGTCCGATGTCAATTAACTCTGAGGTCGAACTTAATGGCGATCTTTGGTTCTTTACCTACGCGAGTTCTCATAAGGTAACAGAAATTGAGCAGCAAGAGCGAGTCAACGTTAGTTTTTCTGATCCACAAAAACAGAACTACGTTTCAGTATCGGGTTCAGCTCAATTGGTACGCGATCGCAACAAACTACAGCAGCTGTGGAAACCACAACTAAAAGCTTGGTTTCCCAAGGAACTAGATGAACCTGATATTGCTTTGCTCAAAGTTAGTGTAGAAAAGGCTGAGTATTGGGATGCTCCTTCGAGTTTTGTCGCGCACACAATTGGACTGGTGAAGGCGATGACAACAGGCGAGAAACCCAATGTTGGCGAAAATGAAAAAGTTACTTTGAAATAATCAAAAAGTAAGATAATAGCAACAGAAAAACTCGGGTTCTATGAGAAACCGAGTTTCTAGTATTCTGTTAAAGATATTATCTAGACAATTGTATGGTGAACAACATACCTCAACAGGGGCAAAAACCTCCTGATTTCTCTGCGATAGATCAAGACGGTAACCAACTTAGTCTAGGTGATTTCTCTGGTCAATGGGTAATCCTTTATTTCTACCCCAAAGATGACACTCCTGGTTGTACGACTGAAGCTAAAGATTTTAGCGAGTTATCTCAAGACTTTAGTAAATTAGGAGCGAAAATCTTGGGTGTCAGTCCAGATTCACAAAAATCTCATTGTAAATTTATCAATAAACATAACTTATCAATAACTTTATTAAGTGACCCAGAGCATCAGTTAGCTGAAGCTTACGGTGCGTGGCGATTGAAAAAGTTTATGGGTAAAGAGTACATGGGTGTAGAGCGTTCAACTTTCCTCATCGCACCTGAGCAAACAATCGCTTATACTTGGGCAAAAGTGAAAGCCAAGAGTCATGCAACTGCTGTGCTGGCTCAATTGCGAGAATTGATAGGCTCGTAAATTTCTGAGCAAAACGCTGCCTTGTTGAACCCATTTATTGAACAAGCTCCCAAAGTTTGATAGTTTTATCCTTACTGGCACTAGCAATCAATTGTGCAACAGGGCTAACAGCAATGGTAGACACTGAGTCTTCATGAGAACACAGAGTAATAACTTCTTCTTGTGTGCTCAGTGTCGTGAGTTTAACTGTTTTGTCTGTACTACCGCTGATCAATGTTTTGCCATCAGCACTAAAAGCTATTGCGACTACTGACCAGGAATGGCTTGAAAGAGTCCTAATAACCTGACCTGTCTTTATGTCCCAGAGTTTAATAGTGTTGTCATCGCTACCAGTCGCTAAAATATCACCATTAGGACTAAAGGCTACTGTCAAAACTGCCCATGCATGACCTGAAAGAATACTTAAGAAGGTGTAGTGTGGACGGTTTTTAAATACTCCCCGTGACCACAGACGAATAGTCCTGTCAAAACTAGCACTAGCCAAAAACTGACCATCCGGACTAAATGCTACAGCACTAACCTGTAATTGGTGTCCCCTCAGCGTACAAATCTCTTGTTCAGTCCTGACATCCCAGAGTTTAACGGTTTTATCCCAACTACCACTCGCTAGTAGCTCACCATCTGGGGTGAAAGCGATTGATTTTACTGCATGAGTGTGTCCAGAAAGAGTGCAAATTTCTTCACCTGTATTAACATCCCACAATTTGATAGTTTTATCATCGCTAGCCGTTGCCAGAATTTTTCCATCCGGACTGAAGGCGACAGATTTCACAGCTTTGCAATGTCCGACAAAGATATGTAGCTGTTGTTTGGTGTTCAAATCCCACAGTTTAATAGTTTTGTCATCGTGACCACTTGCTAAAGTATTACCGTCAGGGCTTATAGCTATTGAATTCACACTACTCAACATACTAGGATGAGCAGTTAAGGTATATGAGCAGCGCCAAGGAAGATGGCGAGTTATAGGATAGGGTGATGAAGAGTGAATATTCAAAGCTTGCATGACTTCATCAGCAGATTGCAAGCGTTGAGTGGAGTTTTTTTGCACAAGTTTATCAAGAGTTTTACCTAATCGCTCACTAACTTCTTGAGTCAGATATTCTCGCCAAACCCAACAATTATTGACGACATCAAATAAATCAAAAGGAGAAATTTGAGTTAGTAAGAAAATGCAAGTAACACCTAAGCTGTAAAGGTCACTCGTAAAAACGGGTTTTCCCTTAGCTTGCTCAGGAGCAGCATATTCTGGACTACCGATAAGACTTTCACCTGTTAACTGGTCAATTGATGTTACGGTTTTTGCAGCACCAAAATCAACCAAAACTAAATTCTCTTTACCTACGGAGTTAGAGGGGAATCTAAGAATAATATTTTCTGGTTTTATATCGCAATGAATAAGATTGTGAGCATGGATAAACTTGAGAACTGGCAACAAATTTTCTAAAAGTTGCAAAATCTGAGTTTCACACAAGGCTCCCTGTTTCTCCACCGAGGTAGCTAAATTTGTGCCTTCAATAAACTCCTGCACAAAATAATAGTGGTGATGTTCATCAAAATGTGTCAATAAAGCAGGAATCTGTGGATGTTTACCTAATTCCTCTAGAATCTGTGCTTTTTGCACAAAAGCTTCAGGTGTTTGGTTTTTTAGCCAAAATTGTTGAACGACACAAGTTGCGGCGGGGGATTTTCCCTCATCTGTTGCGAGGAAGGTTTTGCTCAATCCCCCTTGACCAATTTCTTTTAGTAAACGATAACGTTCTTTTATCAGCAAAGTTTATAACAGGATTTTAGTTACGGGTGAACTCGTTCACAGTACGTCGCCAATGATGTAGAAGCGAAAACAATTCTCTATCTTTACGCTTTGCAAAGACATCAGATGCGATACGCGCCCATTGCGTCTCTTGCTCTGCGCGATCATATGTTTCAGTTACTGAGATCATTAATTGCGAAAAGACTTAACACAAAAAACGTCTTCCTCTATTAGACTTATCTTTTTATTCTAATATCCATTTCAATAGGAAGACGTTTGCATTATCTTGCGACTTTAAACTATGTATAGTTTTCATATGTTTGACAAGGATGCGGTGCATTTACTAGCTTTTTTGAGTATTTATTTCATACGTTTTTTTGGTTCATGATCATAAGGGATGCATCTATCATCTTTTTCCTGACTTTAGCAAAAGTTCTACATAGGTAATAAACTCTAGGATCTTGAGGCACTAGCAATCGATAACTGCTAGTGCTTTTTTTGTGATTATTTTTCTTGAATCGGTTGTTACAATTGCGGTTTTCCCCTAACCGTCATTCTCAAGGGGAATTCCTAGGGTCTGTGTTTCTTCAGTCACTCACAACCAATTGTTGAACTCCTCCAACTATAGGCAAAAGTTCTGCATATGAAAGTTCCTCTTTTCATTCTTGAGATTCTCCATTTGTCTGAAGTTATTCGTCTTACTTAGCGATATTTCCATCTAATGGAAAATCAATAACAACAGGCTGATGACCGTTTGACGATGGAGTTGGTTCTGGTGTGGTTGTTGGTTGTGATTTCGCCTGCAAAGGTATTGTCTTTTCATCTTGTTTCGCAGTTTGATTCCATAAAATCATGGAGAGTAGCCCATCAACTAAGCCATTAGTGCTGCCATTGTTACCACCAACTAGAACATCTGGAATGAGGCGGACACTGCGATCGCCTATAATCTGCATCATCTGCATTGCTGTATAACCTTGCTCTCCCAAGGCTTCTACACCAGAACGGTAAGCTTCTGCTTTTGCGTTACCTGTGGCGCGGATGGCTTCTGCTTCTGCAATCCCTTTGAGGCGCAAAGATTCAGCGTCACCACTAGCTCTTAACCGCACAGATTCAGCTTCTGCTGTCGCTCTTAGGCGGATAGCCTCAGCTTCACCTGTCATTTCTTTGATTTTGGCATTCGCTTTGAGTTCAGCAATCTTCACACCTTGTTCTGACTTCACCGTTTCTTGCTGGATGTCAGCCTTTGCCTTAAGTTCAGCAATTTTCACACCTTGCTCTGACTGCACCATATCTTGCTGAATATTAGCCAAAGCTGTCTCCCGAACAAGTTGTTGGCGTTGTGTTTGCGCCAGTTGCTGAACTTCAAATGTTTTGCGTTCCTCTTCCGCAATTTTTCGGTCTGTTTGCGTTTGCATTAATGTTGCAGGCGGCTGAATATCACCGATCAGGGTGTCAATCGCTTGCACGTCATAAGCCCGTATCGCCGTTTTTATAAACTCAGCAGCTTCACTCTGCCGTTCGCTACGAGCGCTGAGGAAATCTAGTACTGTATAATCTTGTGCCGAGTTACGGAAATAGTTACCAATGGTAGGTTCTAGTACATGGTCAACTAAGTTCTGCATCGAACCAACGCGGGAAATCACCTTTGGAGCATCTAAAGCGCCCACATGAATAATTTGCGCCACTTCTAAATCAAAGGCAAACCCGTCTCTAGAACGTACGGTTAAGGAAGCGAGTTTTGCATCATAGCTGTGACGTTCGGTGCGACCTGACCAGTTTAATACAATGTTGGTCGTCGGAACCAGTTCAATCTTCATGATGCGGGTGTTGATGGGGTGCTTACCTGGATACAGTGGTTCCACCCATACACCTTTATGTCCACTATTCACCAAATTCCCGTGAGTGAAGGCTGCACCGCTAACATCTTCGTGTGCTTTGCCAACAAAAGAAATCACCACACCCACATAACCAATGGGGATTTCCGTCATTGGTACTTGCTCAACTTGGACAAACCAAGGGTTTAGGTTCCAAGATCCAGAAAGTAGTATCTGCTCTTGCAAACCTCGTCGTCCAGCGCCATCAATAAATTTCTGACCATTCTGGAAGTTGTCGTGTCCGCTAACCATCGGACCTGCAATTTCGCCTGCGGGAATTGGCATACCGTCGAGAGTTGTGACGATACCGACTTTATCAGATGCAACGGTGTACACGCGTAAATATTCAGGATTCATGCCATCCTCACTGGCATTTCCCGCCATGATTACCTTAAATAGGGCAGTGTTGATGCGGTAAGTACCTGCTGTTAAAAAGCCCATCTGGCGACCTTTTTCCCCACCTTGGGTGAGAAATTTGCGGGCATCTTGGAAATTGTCGCAATTCACAATCTTGCCCAAAATACGCTCTGGAGGATTGGGTGCGCCATCTGCTGCCACAAGTAAGGCGATTTCACCTTGAGGGACAACAACGACTGGTTCTTTGCGAACCGAGTACTGCCAAGGCCAATGACCCCAGTGCCAGCCAGGAGCAAGAGTATCAGCTTGCAAACCAGCTTCACCGTTGAGGGCAATCAGTCGTCCGGCTGGCAGTCCACGTCCAGAAATGGTAAATTTTTTGACAACAATTCCAACTTCACGTTCACCAATAACCACCAGTCCCCCGAAGAACAGAGGCACAAAGATAACTAAACCACCGACAACAACGATAGGGACAATTCCCCAAGGGGACATCGGTATGAGTTGACTATTTGTGGTGCTAGTTGGAATTTGGGCTATTGTTTGCTTTGTCTGAGCTAACTGTGTTGATACTGAGGTTATTTCTTTGGCTGTATTTATTTTTACTGCTTTTGCATTGGCAGAATGAATACCACCAGCTAACGCGAAAGTGAAAACAGCAGATGCCGCAAACCGAAGTATTTTATTTTGTTTGGGCACGCCAAGGGAATTTAAAAAGGATCTCATAATTTGTGCCCCTCTGGGCAACTAATTATCTAAGGTAATACTTCCCTGTGGCTGTGATTAATTTCTTAAACTTGACCTAATAGTTTATAAAACTTCATAATTAAGTTTGTAACTGATTTCAACGCTTGCGGCAGTCGTCTGACTGCATACATAAAAAGTTGGTTTAGTCAATCACTCCGAGAGTAGAGACTGGCAGTGAGAAAATATTCTCTCGTTCCTATGCGACCCATGGGAATGCCTCCTGATTATATCGAGGCAGAGCCTCTAGTTATGCATTCCCAGCCTGAGGCTGGGAACGAGAAAAAAATCGATTGTGTGTTTTGTACTATCAAAAATTGTAGAAGGGTGAGCATTGCCCACCCTTGTTTATTGTTACTTTTTGTCTGGAGAAAGGTTTTTTGGCTTATCTATCTATATCTAGACGTTGAGCCAAAAGCCTTTTACCATGAATGACTGCCCCAATAGTTACGGTGTCTTCTTGAATGTGATAAATGATTCGATAAGTGTAAGCAAACAGTTCCCTGATGGTATCCTCATTAAATTCTGGAACAACAGAACCTGAATAAGGACTGGAGCTTAACTTATCAGAGCAGTCAAGTATCTTCCGAACTACTGTGGCAGAAAAGGACGCGGAGTCACGAAATATGTATGCCGCGATCGCGTCTACATCTTCGAGGGCTTTGGGAGACCAAACTACTCGATAAGCCATTTTCTTAACAGCGCCTCGGCTTCTTCTTGAGAGATGAGAGTTTCTCGATTGTCAACCACTACCAATCCTAGACGGACTTTTTCAAGTACGTACAGATGATATTGAACATCTTCCACAGAACAATCGTCTGGTAATTTGCTCAACAAAGATTGGACTTTTTCTTTTGTAGTAGTCATAGCATTTTTTTGAGAATATTTATATGAAGTAATTTTTAAGGGCAAGCAGACAGCTCACCCTTATCTCTACCTTGTGTTAAAGGTTGTCGTAGTTAGCAATGGCTTGTTTCATTTTGTCTAAGACTTCTGATACAGGCACAGTTCCTAACTCTCCAGAGGTTCGCGTGCGAATACTTAGGGAGTTGGTTTCCACCTCCTTTGCTCCCACCACAGCCATTACCGGGATTTTTTCTTTCTCGGCATTGCGAATGAGTTTACCTAGGCGATCGCCACTGACATCAACTTCAGCGCGGATACCGAAGTCTCTCATTTTCGCTACCACGTCTTTTGCATAATCCAGTTGAGCGTCACCCACTGGCAGCAATCTTGCTTGGACTGGGGCTAACCATAAGGGAAAATCTCCTGCATATTCTTCAATCAAAATACCGATCAGTCGTTCTAAGGAACCGAAAGGCGCACGGTGAATCATCACTGGGCGTTTACGAGAACCATCTTCAGCGACGTACTCCAAATCAAACCTTTCTGGCAGATTGTAATCGACCTGCACGGTTCCTAGTTGCCATTCACGCTCAAGGGCATCACGGAAGATAAAGTCGAGTTTGGGACCGTAAAATGCGGCTTCCCCAATTCCTTCAAAGTGCTCCATTCCTAGCTGTTCCACAGCACGGCGAATTGCACCTTGGGCTTTTTCCCAGGCTTCATCAGAACCTATGTACTTATCACTAGCTGGATCACGAAAACTCAGTCTAGCTTTAAAGTTTTTCAGTTGCAGTTTACCGAACACAGACAAAATCAGATCTACCACGTTGAGGAATTCGCTGTCTAGTTGTTCTGGCGTCACAAACAAGTGAGAATCATCAACCGTAAAACCACGCACCCGTGTTAATCCACCTAGTTCCCCAGATTGTTCGTAGCGGTAAACGGTGCCAAATTCCGCTAGCCGCATTGGTAATTCCCGATAAGAACGCAACTCACTTTTATATATCTGGATGTGGAAGGGACAGTTCATTGGTTTGAGGACGAAGCCTTGTTCATGGGCTGCGGCTTCTTCATCCTCTGCCATTATCGGGAACATGTCTTCTTTATATTTCTGCCAGTGTCCGGAAACTTTAAATAAATCCACTCTGGCAATGTGGGGAGTGACGACTGGTAAATATCCCCGTTTGAGTTGTTCTTGCTTAAGAAAATCTTCTAAAAGAGTCCTCAACAAAGTTCCTTTGGGTGTCCACAACGGTAACCCCGGTCCCACTAAGTCAGAAAATATAAATAATCCTAATTCCTTACCTAGTTTTCGGTGGTCCCGTCGCAGTGCTTCTTCTTTACGCCGCTTATACTCAGCCAGTTGTTCTGGCGTTTCCCAAGCAGTAGCGTAGATGCGTTGCAACTGCGCTTTAGTTTCATCGCCACGCCAATAAGCGCCAGCAACGCTTTCTAAATCAATCGCTTTCGGGTTGAGTTCGCCAGTATTTTCCACATGAGGTCCACCGCACAAGTCCCACCATTGCTCTCCTAGGTGGTAAATTGTGATTGGTTCCTCTTTAATGTCTGATAGAATTTCTAGCTTATAAGGTTCCTTAATTTCTTTAATACGGCGTTCAGCTTCTTCGCGACTGACTTCTTCTCTTACGACTGGCAATTTCCGGTTAATAATTTTCACCATTTCTTTGTAAATGGCTTTTAAATCCTTGTCAGTAAACGGTTCCGGATTATCAAAGTCATAGTAAAAACCATTTTCAATCCAAGGACCAATCGTGACTTGCGCCTTGGGAAACAGCTTTTGCACTGCCATTGCCATCACATGAGAAGCGGTATGGCGAATTTTCTTTAAGATCTCTGATTCTGAAGTCCGTGGTAAATACACTTTTTCAGGTTGTTCTTGCTGACTAGATGATTTTGGCGATATTTGCTGCTGTACCATTGGCGAAGTGATTGTAATAATGATGATTTCTTTAGTTGAGGTTATGACAATTCATACCCAAATATAAACTTGGGCTATTTTACAGTGTTGTCAGACTTGTGATTTTCTGACAATTTCTGTCTTTAGCAAGATGATCCCAATTCATTTAAGGATATAATTATCTCCTAATGATTTACCCTCAGAAAATCTATTGTTGATAATCCATCATGTCATTTAGTATCTACTTATAAGTCAAAAATAACCTTTATATAAAAAAAACTCATAGCTAGTTGCTATTGGTGGACGAGACAATGAGTGCTTAGTCGCAAACCTGACACTCAACTCTAAACTCTATTTGTGAGCACTCACATCAACCTCCAAGTGTCTGCTCGTCTGTTTGTGTGCCACATATTTCTATGCATATGCCTTTCCTTTAAATAGAACACCTTGAATTCCTCTGGGTCTGGCTGATATGTTGCCATTGTCAGGTCTCTAATTTCTACTAAAGAAATAAAACCAACTTCTGATTTCTAGCTAAGAGCAATTTCTATATACTTAGGACATTTTGTTTGTGGTTCAAAGCCTAGCATTTGAGTTCCCTCTTTCAAATCTAAAAGTTACGCTAGTGAGAGTGAATTTTAACTTTAATTGTGAGATAGTATTATGTTAACTCAATCTAACCAACAAAGAAATAACCCAAAAGTCAAATGGAAATTCAGGTTAACTGAATTTAAGCTTTGAAAGTTCTGGCTCGGGGTTTGAAGCCTCCTAATTTCTTTGTGGCGAAAAAACATCATCTCACAAAAGGTCTGATACAAGTACACCCCACCGTCTACGACAACCTCTCCAATCCTTGGGGAGTCGAGGTGCTACTGCGTGTCTCGCGGCGTTTTCCCGACAGTCGGTGCAAGTCCCGTGGGGTTAGCGGAGGTTCTATGTTTCAACCAAAAAGTGAATTGGTTTTTACAGCAATATAAATTGCAATACGTCAACGCCAAAACATACATCATATAGATTTGTTAATCCACTTTTCGGGCACTTTTTATGAGAAAACTATGCAGGTTTTTTTATAGAGCCTCTGTACAGATTCAGTCCTCATCTTAGTGTTTTTTTGTATAAAATAGTTACTTTTAATACTTTATCTACTGATTTGTTCAATGTCTTTACTTCCAGCACAGACGGTTTTTTTGAGATCCCTACTTATATATGTAAGAAACACGGCGAATTTATCCCCGGACTAAAGTGTAACCAATATCACGATCATGTTTTATTTTCAGACTTATGGCAGAGACGAAAAAAATGTTAAGAATATTAAATAGAGTTAATATTAGTAAGAAAGTTAGAAATATGCTTTTCATTTATGCGAGACTCGAATTTACCAGAACCTGAACTGCTGAAAACAGTTTTGCAACCACTGTTGGAAGATTTTCAGTACTGGTTTGCGCGATCGCGGAATTTTCTGGAAACGGAAGAGCTATCATTCATGAGTCAACATGAACAATCTGACTTACTAACGCAAGTCAAGAAAGCACAAGAGGAAGTGAACACAGCAAAGATGCTGTTTACAGCAACCGGTGGACAAGTTGGTATTGATATGGCAACATTGATGCCTTGGCATCAATTAGTCACAAAGTGTTGGAATGTGGCAATGCGGTTCCGTTTGCAACAGAACAATTGGCAACACAAAGACGATATATAGGTGAGATAGTAAAAAATTTTTAACATCATCTGAGATAAAAAATGATGTGGTTTATGCTAAGGTACTCCCCCTGAAGTTAAAAAATTCTCTCTTAATCAAAGAGACCGAGCGCACGAAAATTGCGTTAGCCATTTAGCATCACCATCATAAACGGCATCAACAGGTATCAGCTAAGGAAAATTTTTTACAACATATAGCTTTAGAATTTGCGAACTCTGGAGGAAAGAACAATGTTACATCTACTTTACATTTTTGCTTTTACCATTCTAGCTTTTATAGCTGTCGGTAACTTAATTCGTAACCTGATTATGTTCAGTTTTGATACAGAGCGGATTTATCCAGCAAGATCTGTAGCTTCAGCAAACCAAGGCAGATATCCTTACGACTCATCAACTAAGCAGTTTAGACCCCATCCAGAATTATTAGATGCGACTGGCAATTTAATTAAAGAACCACTTTTAGTCATGCGTTCGATCAACGTTGACGATGCGCGACAAAAATTGGATGAGCTTTATGAAGCTTCTCCAGGACACAGAAATGATAATCAACAAGAAGAAGGCTAAAAAGTTCGCCATTTATAAGTTTTGTAGACGTCCTAAGGGTGTCTACAAGACTTATAACTCAACACTCTCGTTTACGCTTCAATAACCACTCTCAGGTTACCGCGTTTTTTTGCAACGCGACAAGCAGTTGTGGTACCAGAACGCTCAAACTCCAAATCAAGTATGGTAGAACCAACTTTGAGATTATGCAGTGATAAACGACTTATCGTCTCTGGTAAAGTGGGGTCGATAATTCGTAAGCAGTTGTTAGGGGCGTCGGGTACCAAGTTTACCAGCATTTGCAGTAACTGGAAGATACTGCCAGTTGCCCATGCTTGAGGTGTACAAGCTACAGGATACTGTACAGGCGCGTTATCACCATTGCGCTCGTAGCCACACAACAACTCTGGAGGACGTTGATAAGGCTGCTGTTCAGTCATGTCGAATAAACCTTGAAAAAGTTCCAAGGCTTGATCGACTAAACCGAGGGAACGCAACCCCATTGCAATGAGTGCGTTGTCGTGAGGCCAAATAGAACCAATGTGATAACCCATTGGATTGTAAGCTGGTGACAAGCTATTTAGGGTGCGAATACCCCACCCATTAAACATATCTGGTGCCCGGAGACGTTCAGCTACACTGTAAGCTTTTTCTGGTGTGAAAATGCCCAAATTCAAGCACTGACCGGGATTGGATGTAATACTATCTACGTGCTTACCTTCTCCATCCAAAGCCAAGGCACAAAAATCCTGGTCTTCCATCCAAAAATCTCTATTGAAACGAAGCTTGAGGTTTCTTGCTTCTTCTGTCCACCGATCTGATAAGTCAATTCGCTTTTTGAGTCTGGCAATTTCTGCTAAGCGTAATTTGACAGCATAGACATAAGCTTGGACTTCACAAAGGGCGATCGCTCCTCTGGCTAACTCTCCCTTACGATTGACAATAGAATCACCAGAGTCTTTCCACCCCTGATTGTCAAGACCCTGTTTGCATTTGCGGTAGTAACTGAGGTAGCCAGTTTCTCTCATGTTACGGTCAATCCAATCCATTGCTAATAGAGCATTGGGCCAAAGTTGCTCTAAGGTTTCTAGATCATGAGTCCAAGCGTAGTGTTCTGTATACAGCATCAGCCATAAGGGAGTCGCATCGACTGTACCGTAGTAAGGAGTGTGAGGAATTTCCTGACAGCGGGCTAATTCACCAAACCGTAACTCGTGCAATATCTTACCTGGTTCTTCCTCGCGCCAGTCATCATCTGTTTTGCCTTGATAAAACGCGAGAATTTTTAGAGTTTCTTTAGCAATTTGAGGGTTTAGCATTAAGCTTTGATAAGCTGCGATCAGCGAATCCCGCCCAAACAGCGAGGAAAACCACGGTACTCCTGCCGAAACTGTCTTATGCTTGCCAAAGGACTGACGCAACAAGTACATATCTTGTTCAGCCCTTTCAATAATTCGATTGAACGTTCCTTTATCGGAACGAATTTGTGTAATTTGTTGCACCCACTGTTGCTCTTCCATGATTTCACCAGCTTTCGCCTGTGTCAGGGTAAAAGCGGCGCTGACAATGGAACTAGGTTTATTATTTCTCAACAAATTCACCCGGTAGCCCAACTTTTGGGTTTCATGAGAAGCTAACTCCAACCGCCAAACGGCTGTGTAACCCTTAAAATAATCTGGTTGTCGATGCTGGAATTGAATGCGAGACTCCATCACCAACCCATCCAGACCTTGATAGGCAAGACTCAAAGATTGCTCTTTTTGTTCAGGTTGCCCAGACACAAAAGAAACACCATCACTATTTGATGTTCCTTCTTCAGGTGTGGGTTCTACAAGGCGTAAAAGTCTACCCCGTTTATCTCTGTGATAGCCCCGGACTTCAAATAAATCCACAAAATCCGCATCAAAGCTAATGCTAAGTTCAAAGCTAACGGAACTTGTGCTATAATTTGAAACTTCTAATTCTTCAAATAGTGCGCCATTCAGTACCAGTTCGCGACGAATGCCTACCGTGTCGTTTCTCAAACGGTCTTCAATTTTGGGATTGGTACATAAAACCGATAGAGAAAATCCTTTATCAGCAGTGCTGCTGAGTAAGACTGGTGAATGTTCGTCGATTTGTAACTCAAGGCGACTGAGAAAGCGTGTGTCACAGCAGAACAATCCCATACTGGGATTGCCATCGTTAAGTGAACAGCCAGATATATTGCCTAAAGTGTCTGTTACCAAAAATAAATCATCATCTTTAACCGTTAGCGTCGGTTGTGGTCTTTCGCTGATAGTGCGAGGCCACTCTGGGATCGGGATTTGATCAGCAGGAACAAAAGTTTTTCCGTCTAGAGAAAGTTTTTCCGGTGTCATCAGTGTATCCGGTGTCATCAGCCAAAATTCCGTGTACAGGTCTAGTTTTTCATCAAACCAACAGCATCAACAGGAAAGAAAGACACTCTTTAGATGTAGATTTGAGCCATTGAGGAAAAATCATAATCACATACAGTCAGTAACAAAAGATGTGTCAAACCTTGAACATAAAATCTTTACAAATATTTACTTTATAGAAATTTTATGAATAAAGTTGAAAATTATGATTGCTACTTGTTTTGTTAGCCGCTTTTCTTCAAAATGGCAAGATGTAGAAACCCCTTTGTTAAGAAGAACGAAATCGCCGCTTTTTCCGCACAAAGACAACATCGTAACATTTCTTATTTAAACTGCCACTGAAAATTTTTCTCAATCAAATGAAAAAACAAATTAATTTTTTACAAAACGCAACTTTTTGAACCAAAAATATTTATATTCAGAGAATAATGCGTGATTTTTAAAATTTGAAGAAATTTTTTGTTGAAATTCTTCAAATTGAACTGAAAACTGGGGCGTGAACATTGGATGAAGCGAACGCCTGACCTGTAATACCTCTTGCGATTTCTGGGGTACACAAAACTTAAAAAGACCAGAGCAAAGAGCAGGGGCAGAGTTTTGGACAAATTCCTGGAAACAAATGTGCATTCATCATGGTACATAGGGCACCTGGTGGGCGTAAAATAAAAATGCCTCCACTAGAACTGGCGAGGCTCCTTAGTTTAGTTAAGAGTTGTGGAGGCAGGAATTCAAAAAAAGTGATTTTGGAAATCCCTCACCATACCGCAAGGTTGGTGAGCCAGAAAATGAATAAATGCTTATGATACTCCGAAAACAGCCTTTAGTTGGTTGGTGGAAAACCGTAAGCCAAGTATTGCGGTATCTTAAACAAATTGCTGCGTCTGCCAAAACTCTGAACGTGTCTTTCACCATTCTTTACATATCGCAACTATCTAATTCAGTTGAGAGTCCGTTGTAATTTGTACAATGCAGCTGTGACTTGGATTTTGTCCAGATTGTGGCTCCTTTATAAAATTGATGAGCATTTCGACTTCTGTGCTGAGTGAACTGCTACAGGCTCTACCCCACCTGAGACCTCAAATATATTTCAAGGCTTCACTAACGGCGCTTTCCCACGCGATGGAAGACCAGGTGTTGGCTGCTACTTTGGAGCAGCCTCTAGTCATTGCGAGCTTCCAAAGAGAGCGATTTTACCGTCAAGAAGCTCATCGATATCAGCGGCTTGCTCAGCGTAGTAATCAAATATACGTATTATCAGCACCCGAAACGGATTTTACCAACAGTTCGGAACATTATGAGAAAGTAGCTTTTGAACCAGATGATGGCTTAACTCAAGAATGGCACTTGATAGTCATTGCCCAAAACTATGCAACTTGCTTGGTTTGCCGGGAGAGCATAGGTTCTGTTAGCAAAAATCAGCAACTACGGGAGATCAGTCCAAGTTTAGATATGGACACGGCGCGTAGGTTTGAAGGAATTTGGACAGCAGAACGGGGAGTAAGTCTCAAAGCAGCTGAATTATTATTAGACAGGATTTTGGTTTACAGACCAGAACTGGCAGACAAAATTCAGCAAGCACGCTTGAGATTTGGGATAAGCGAGAATACAAGCGAAACAAAAGTACAATCGCCAAACGAATATGCCTGCGACATAGACACTGACCCATTTGTGCAGCGTTTGGTGACTTACCTCCAAGCTAGTCAGTACAAATTGCACAAAGCATACCGTTCCATCGCGGCTCAAGCACGGAAGGAGCGTTTGGTCAATACGATTAGCACCGCGATCAGGCGATCGCTCGACCCCCACGAAATTCTCCAAATCGCAACCCAAGAACTAGGACAAAACTTAGAGGCTAGTCGCTGTCTAATCTACCGCGCTCAAGAGACAGAAGCCAAAGCCTTGATTGAACATGAATTTTTGCGTCCAGGTGTGTCATCTTTGTTGGAAAAAACCTGGTCGTTGGAAAACAATCCCTTATTCAGGGAAGTTGTCCTCCAAAACCAAGGAATTTATTTGACTGATACTCATACGGACGTTCGCATTACCAGTTCTAAAGAACTTGGGGAACTCGTCAAAAAGTATGATATTCGTTCTTGGCTGATGGAACCGGTATTCTACCAGGGGCGATTATTGGGTATCGTTGAACTGCACTACTGCAACGAAATTTTACACGATTGGCAATCAGGGGATTTGGACTTGGTAGAAGCTATTGCCACCCAAGTGGGAGCCGCCCTTATTCAAGCAGAAGCTTATGCTAACTTAGAAGATCTTAACAAACAGTTGGAAGCCCTTGACCGCACTCGCAGCAACTTGATAGCTATTACTGGACACGAACTTCGCACCCCCTTGTCTACCATTCAGGTATGCTTAGAAAGTCTTGCTAGCGAACCGGATATGCCGTTAGAGTTGCAGCAGGTGATGCTAAACACTGCTCTTTCTGACTCAGAACGAATGCGCAAACTCATACAAGATTTCCTGACGCTTTCCAATCTAGAAAGCGGTCGTGTGGAATGGCATCCAGAATCCCTTACTTTACAAGAGTGTGTGGATTTGTCATTAAGTCGCATTCGCACCCGATTTGCTTCGCAAAAGGTGCCCCAAATTACAATTCAACTGGCAAAAAACCTCCCTTTGGTCAAAGCTGATGGAGATTGGCTGGTGGAGGTGCTGGCAAAACTCGTAGACAATGCTTGCAAATTTACACCAGCAGACGGGCAGATCACCATTAAAGGTGAACGCAACCGAAAGAAAATGGTTGAAGTGACTGTGGCAGACACTGGACGCGGTATTGAATCACATCTTCTAGAAATCGTTTTTGACCGCTTCTATCAAGAAGAAGGAGCGCTGCGGCGTACCGCTGGTGGCACAGGTCTTGGCCTAGCAATTTGCCGCCAAATTGTCAATGGGTGGGGTGGAGAAATTTGGGCAAAATCAAATGGCAAAAACCAGGGCAGTCAGTTTCACTTCACCATACCGATAATTTCGAGTAGTAAGGAGCAAAAGTCCTCAAAAGTCAAGAGTAAAAAGTCCTTTATTTCAGCTAAAGACTCATAAATAATGATTAATAGACTAATAACTGTTACAGACTATAACGCGATCGCAACATGACCCTTGTTGCAGTGATAGGATGCCGTAAAAACGTTGAGAGAAACTTTATGGCAGAAAAACTTTCTGGACAAACTCCGGTATTTGGTGGCAGCACTGGCGGCTTGCTTAAGAAAGCAGAACTGGAAGAAAAGTACGCCATCACTTGGACTAGCCCCAAAGAGCAACCATTTGAACTGCCAACAGGCGGTACCGCCATTATGCGCCAAGGTGAAAACGTGCTGTATTTGCCTCGTAAGGAGTACGGCATCTATTTGGGCGGTCAGGTATTGCGGAAATTGAAAATTACAGACTACAAAGTTTACCGGATTTATCCTAACGGAGAAACTCAGGCTATACACCCGGCTGATGGTACTTTCCCAGAAAAAGTGAAGGAAGGTCGTGATAAAGTACGTTATGTAAACCGCAATATCGGTGCAAATCCCAGTCCTGCTCAAGTTAAGTTTAGCGGGACAGCTACTTACGACGCTTAGCACTATTTACTAAAAATAAGAAAATTAGGGATTGGGAAGCGCGGAAAGTAAAAAGTGAAACAGTTCTTAAGGCGAGTTTATCCCGCCTTAGGAACTGTTGAACCCGCAAGGTTAAAAACACTCTTGTTTAACAGTGAACAGTGAACAGTGAGTCCAGTGCTGCAGGAGGGTTTCCCGACAGAGGCATCTGGCGGAGCGCGTTAGCTCCGGCTCCCTTAGGGGCTAGCGGAACCGGAGGTTCTCCCCGGAGGGTGAACAGTGAACACTAAACAGTGAACACTAAACAATTGATAACTGATAACTGGTAATTGATAACTGGTTTAACTTTTGCCTATGAGACTTTGACTTTGGCTATACCCAGTCCCTATCTACATTTTCAGCAATGCTGTGGGCAAACTTGCAGCCCGTAAAATCGCATGGGATTAACTGTCATTGTCTGTTAAATCTCAGGCTCAATTCCTGCTGTCCTGAGTTGTGCAGCTAACCGTTCTGCTCGTTCTGAACCCCAGAGTAACCGACTATTGGGTAAACCAGCTCGCGTGCCAACCATTTGGGTTCATAGCCGTGATCTCAGAAGCGTAGCGGTTAAAGTCTCTAACGTTGAAAGTTAAGATGTGGGTTAGGCTATGGACTAACATTGAGGCTACAAGCCTAGCATCATGGACATTTACCCCCACTACCCCATACTGTAAAATTAATCGCTTCCACTCTAAATAAATCTCAGGTACATCTGGCAGTACCAAGAACAATCCTTCTAAACGTTCCAGTTCCGTTCTGGCTTCGGCTGTGGTTAAGCCCAAGCCATTTCTTTGCGCAGGGCGTGTTGCACTCCGCCAAAACTCTATAAGATTTTGCGAGGTAATAAAAAGGTCTTCACCTGCTGCTCGTAAAGTTGAGATTGCGTTCAGTGTATCTGCATACATTGGGTGGTGTGGCTGCACACTTAGTAGCAATAAGTTTGTATCTACAAGATAAGTCACCTAAATATTTTCGTCCTCGTCATCATCGTATATTCCTGCCCGACTTAAAGCATACTCTGATAGCAAGGGCGTATCTCGCCTATGGCTCTGTGCCCATTCCCGAAAAGCTGTTATCCACTCATCAGCCGTTACAGTTTTGTAAAATGGTTGCTCCTGTTTTGATTTCATCAACTGCGAAAGCAACGCATCAAAATGTGGCTTAACCACTTCAACAGGGAGCTTAGTTACGTTGGCTAACACCTGTACAACACCTTCTAACTCTTCTCTATCAGCCTCTGGGAGTAATGGTGGTATTTCATTGTTATTATTTCCCACGCTATGAGCTTCCATAAATAATACTTAAATTACTTCCTAGTTTAATTATGGCTGTGAGTGGGCATGAACGCTGTGAACAGCACTTGAAGTTACCAATTTTCGGCGTAAATTTGAAGAGCGGGAATTTGGTAGAGATAAGGCATCATCGAATAAAACTAGCCAGCGTTGACGAGAAAAAAAGCCAACACCGCTACAACACCAGAAGAAGTAGCTAAGTACAAGGCTATAGCAGAAGTTTGGCAAGAAGTAGCGCAAGGGTTAAAGAAAGAAAATCAAGAATAAAAAAAGGATGCAGAAAAATCTGCTCAAAATGTTGTAACAGAAGCGGAATTGGAAAAATACAAAGCAATGGCATCAGAATGGCGAGAAGCTTATCAAAATTCTCAAAAGGAAATTGAGAGGCTCTCAAAAGAATTAGAGAATATTCAACAATCAGTAAAAGATTTTAAAGAATCATTTTTTTTCACTCCGTTATCGTCCGCCTAGGACTATAAGTCCCGCCGCTTATAGGCGAAGTCCATTTTAATGGACTAAACAAGAACACAGCAACTCTGTGTCCCCACTCTTTCTACACCAACGCCGCCACTTTCTCCAACAACCCCTGGAACAACTTCAACCCATCGCTACCGCCCAGCATCGAGTCAGACGCTCTTTCTGGGTGCGGCATCATTCCCAACACGTTTCCTTGACGGTTGCAAATCCCGGCTATGTTGTTCACTGAGCCGTTGGGATTATCTCCCTCGTAGCGAAACAGGACTTGAGCGTTATTTTCAATCTCTGATAATGTAGATTCATCTGCGTAATATTGCCCTTCCCCGTGAGCAATGGGCAAAGTAATAATTTCACCTTTTTGATAACCTTGCGTCCACTGAAGGTCTGTGCGCTCGACTTTCACAGGAACGCGATCGCATATAAAATGCAAATCCCGATTCTTCACCAACGCTCCTGGTAACAACCCTGCCTCAGTTAATACTTGAAAACCGTTGCAAATACCGAGAACAAGTTTGCCCTTTTGAGCGTGTTCAACGACTTGCTGCATAACAGGTGAAAAGCGGGCGATCGCACCACAGCGTAAATAATCCCCGTAGCTAAACCCACCTGGTATAATCATGATATCCACATCAGAAATATCAGTTTCTTGATGCCAAATCATGCGAGTTGGTTGCTGCAGCAAGTCTTTTGTTACATAAGCAACGTCGCGATCGCAATTAGAACCCGGAAAAACAACAACCCCAAATTTCATGTTATTAGTCACTAGTCATTAGTTATTAGGAGCCAGTACTTGATGAGGGTTTCCCGACAGAGGTATCTGGCGTTCATAAGTCATTAGCCAGTAGACATGTGTCATTCCTCGAAGCTTATAAAACCAAGGACGAAGGACAAAGGACTAGTGACTCTGAAAAAACAGATTAATACACTCCCGTCTGTGACTCAACCTCTATTAAATCAAAGCGATAATTTTCTATGACTGGATTTGCAAGCATTTGATCACACATCCGATCTAAGTTCTGACGGGCTGTATCTTCATCGGTTGAGATGAGAGTGACTTCAATGTACTTGCCAATCCGCACCTGCTCAACATCATCGTATCCCATTTGCTTCAGCCCAGATTGTACTGCGACTCCAGCTGGATCTAGAACTGAAGGACGCAGAGTGACAAAAATTTTGGCTAGATACTTCCTTTGCACTGGCTTTCGCTGAATACTGCTAAGCTCATACTATATCTTTCTGTCCCAATTGGGCGACAATAGGAGGACAAGTTATGAGAGTTAAGCTAAAAGTTAAGCAGGAGAATACCTTCAAATAAACTTTTTCAAATAGAATTGGCGTTTTATTACTATACTAATTGTCTATGAGAGCCGTACGCACCCGCAGTCAAGAGCGTATTCTAAACTTGCTTAAAACCATTAAACAAGGCATTTCCGCCCAAGATATTTATGTCGAGTTACGTAACCGTAACCAAAGCATGGGTCTGGCAACAGTTTACCGCTCATTAGAATCCTTAAAACTTGAAGGTCTGGTGCAAGTGCGGACATTGGCTAACGGTGAAGCCCTCTACAACTTAGCCCAGCAAGACAAGCACCACCTGACTTGTCTACAGTGCGGTGCTTCCATCCCGATTAATCAATGTCCCGTCCATGACCTAGAGGGTCAATTACAGTCTACACACAAGTTTAAGATTTTTTACCACACTCTAGAATTTTTCGGTTTGTGTACTCAATGCCAATTAGCTCAAACTGGTGATTAGTCATTAGTCATTAGTCATTAGTCAAGAGTCAAGGGTTCAGAGTTCTCTCCCTGCTCCCCTGCTCCCTTGCTCCCTTGCTCTCCACTCGCCTCATTCTAGCTAGAGCGATGATTATTATTATTTCCTGGAGACACTTCCCCTGTATACGGAATATTTGAGTCAGTTGTTTGACCTTCTGAGACAATCGAGCGTATACCTTCCAAGGTAGCGGGTATGGTGCGCGGATCCATAAACATAACCTTGCTACTATCGCTTTTGCCAATTGTCGCGCCCATATCCATGTAACCCAAGGCAAGCAGAACTTCTAAAGCTTGGTAAGCAACAGGATCATTTTTCATTTTTTGGGCAATGATATCTGCAGATTCGGCGATCGCCTGCGCCTTCAGAACTTGCTGCTGGCGTTCGGCTTGTGCTTTGAGAATGATTGCTTTTTGTTCTGCTTCTGCTTGCAAAATGACCGCTTTTTGACGGGCTTCTGCGTCCAGAACTTGGGCGTCAGCTTTACCTCTGGCGCTATTGACGGCTGATTCGCGATCGCCTTCGGAAGTTAAAATTGCTGCTCGTTTACGACGTTCCGCCGACATTTGCAATTCCATCGACTCCGTAACAGCTTGTGACGGGATAATATCGCGCAGTTCCACCCGCGTCACTTTCACGCCCCAAGGATCAGTTGCAATATCTAAGTCATGCAATAACATTTCATTAATTTGAGAACGGGCGGTAAAAGTTTCATCCAATTCCAATTTGCCCATTTCGGCACGAATTTGAGTCAGCACCAAATTAACCATCGCCGCCTGGAGATTTTCCACTTTGTAGTAGGCTTTCTCCATATCCATAATGCGCCAGTAAACCACTGCATCAGCGGTAATTGACACGTTATCACGGGTGATGCATTGTTGAGGCGGGATATCTAAAACTTTTTCTCGGATAGTTTCGCGGAAGACAACCCGATCAAAAAAGGGAACGAGAAAACTAAGTCCTGGTTCTAACTTTTTGTTATAGCTTCCTAAGCGTTCCACCAAGGCTTCATTTCCCTGATTCACAACTTTGGCAGAACCAGCTAAGGCAGAACCACCTAGAGCGAGAAAAACAAGTAAAAAAAACTGTTCCATAATGAATTTTCCAAATTTTTAACAGTTATCAGTTATCAGTTACCAGTTATCAGTTATCAGTTTGAAGAAGAATTCAGCAATTCTGAATTCAGTATTCAGAAGGAAAAAATAAAGAATTCCAACTTCTGACTCCTGACTCCTGACTCCTGACTCCTGACTCCTTCACTATTCCCTGTTCCCTGTTCACTGTTCCCTGTTCCCTGATTTAACACAGAGAATTACGAGTCCAACAGATTTTCTGGCATTACAATCAAAGTCGTCCCTTCGCGTCCTGTGACGTAAACTCTTTGATTGGGTGAGATACTGAGTTTTTCATCGTCACAACGTGCCCGCCAAGAATTTCCCTCGTATAGCACTCGTCCTGGTTTTCCGGCTGGAATCTCAGTTAAAGTTTCGGCTATAATTGCATGCTGAATTTTCGATCTGCGTTGTGGTAAAGTCAAATATCGACGGGAAAGTACGACTAGGATTGTGGAAAGGAACAGCCAAACCACAATTTGTAGCCATAACTTGCCCAAAATCGCTTGAGACAGAAACGCCACAACCAGGGCGCTAATTCCCATCAACAAGGCAACAAAAGCTGTTGGCGTAAACAGTTCCATCAAACATAGAGCTGACCCTGCCAAAAGCCAAATTAAAGTAGTACTTGGCATAGTGCCATCCTAGACAATAGATTCACACCATCAATGCATTTTTTTGATTAGATACACTCACGCATTGACTCTTTCCAGAAAGCAAAAATTCATTTTTGACAGTAAATTTTGATGACTATTAGCAACAAAAATGTTTAATCAAAAGAACATAATTCCAGTCTATCGTAGCCTTCCAGTGTTTGACAGTCCCACCTTCATTGTTTGAGTAGTAAGTAGTAAAGTTCTCCATTACCACCTGTTACACCAGCACGATCGCCCGCTAAGTTGCCAGTCCCCATAAAATAATCAACCCGTCCTGGACCTTTGATGGCGCTTCCTGTATCTTGATCAAGTACAAAACGGCTTACCTTACGATACTCCAACCCTCCTCCTCTTTTGGGATAAGGAAATGAAGAGTAAATCAGCGCTACCGCCCCTGGAGGCATAACAGACTTATCTGTAGCAATAGACCTCTCTGCGGTGACTGGCACATCTATACTTCCAGTAGGAAGCATACCGTTGGTTTCCTTAAAAAAGATAAAGCGTTCCCAGCGTGGCAGGTATTGATTTAAATCCTGAGGATTTTCGTGGAAATACTTAACTATAGCTGGCATTGTTACTTTTTCTTGGGACAGTTTGCCATCTTTAATGAGTGCCCGCCCGATACTAGTCCAAGGATAATCTGTTCCACCTGCAAAACCAACAGAGGTTTTTGTACCATCGGTAAGCTTGAGTTGGGCAGACCCCTGAATATGTATCATATACGCCTCAAAGCGATCGCGAAACCAAAATAACTCCAAACCGTGCAACGGGCTTCGATCTTTTAGCAAGCCATCTTGTCCTTCCAAATCAATCCGTTTGGGGTGCGGTTTAGCCCACCCATCGAAATCCAGTGGGCGTCCATAAAGGGGATATTTATAAACTGCTGTCGGCGTGCGACTGGCAGTATAAAGCGGCTCGTAGTAAGCAGTAAATTTAACAGTTCCCTTACCGTCATTACCGACCGACTTGTAAAAGACAAATTCCCGATTGACAGCTGCTTGCAATTGTGCAGGAGACTTGGAGTCAACAACCAGTTGACGAAAACGTATTAAGCTACGAAATACGCGATCAAGCGTAATTTCTGTAATGGGGTAATTTTGATACACTGTATTTGCTTTGTTGGTTTGCAAATAACGTAAGCTGTTATCAATTGATGTTAATAGCGCTTGTTTATCGCCTTTTTTACCCTTGCCACCCCAAATTTGTTCATCCCAACCCAAGCATTGGTATGTCACTTGACACGTTTTTCTGTCTGTAACTTTCAGTGGTATTGGCAATTCCTCAACAGATGGTGGCTGTTGTGGTGGTAGTTGCTTGGGGTTGTTTGGAACAGGTACAGATGGTAAGTTAGGAGCTTGAGCAACTGAACAGGTAAGGTTAACCAGAGCAATTCCTAGACTAAAACAAAGCAAAGCAAAAATTTTTCTCATAATTTACTTAATTAACTAAACCGTGTAGTAAGTATACGGAGTGCAAGCGTTATGTTCAAAGTAGGGTGCGCTTCACTTTGTTACCGTGACTGTAGACAAGGAATAATAACGTAAGTTGCTAGTTAGTCCCTAGAAACGGTATATAAGTCATACGAAAACTCCCTTTTGAAGTATTGCAAAATACTATTAATTGAGATCTTGTACTTAAAATCAGGCGTTTTTTGATAACTAGCAACTTGGGTTAATAGAAGTTTGATATAGGATTCCGATTTGATTTTTGACGAAGCTAGGTACAGTTTCCTGTTCCCTGTTCCCTGTTCCCTCTCTCTACGAGTAATTCACCCTTCGGGTTCGCCAGATGCCTACGGAGGGAAACCCTCCTGTAGCACTGGTCTCACCAAGTTAAACCGGATTCCTATATAACTTACACATTTGGGATGTTCCCAAATTAACTCATCGATTTCTCGAAAAATTCCGACTTGCATGATTTCAACGAAAGCGGATAATTTATTGCATAAATCAAAGCTGTACTTAAGCCATGAATTCTATAGAAGATAGTGTTTCTACAAGTTCTCAAACTCCCCTAGTCCACCGTTACCTTTGGGCAACTGGTTCATTAGCCGCCAAAATCCAACCTGGAGGGAAAGTTGGACATCGCTATGACGTCACTAGCTCGAACATTTGGCTAGATACTCAACCAGAACTATTGCCAGACATCCCTGAAGAATTTTCCAAAGAAATTGTGTCTTATCTGCGATTATATCAACACAGATTACATATTCCTCAGGTATATGGGTTGGCTTATGATAATATTCTCCTGTTGGAAAATGTGCCAATAGATGAAACCGGAAATCTCTACCCAGCAATAACAGACGCATGGGAGCAAGCAAAAGCAGTACGACAAGTTTACTGGCTTTTCCAAATTCTCCAACTGTGGAGACCACTATCAGAGTTGGGAGTCGCTGGCAGTTTGCTGATTCCAGATAATTTGCGCGTGCAAGGTTGGTGCGTGCGACTGTTGGAACTTGTAGAAACGCCTGATGACGTGTCTTTACAGCAGTTGGGAAAATGTTGGCAACCTTGGATCGCTGCTGCAAAAACACCAGTAGCACAAGAGTTGAACAACATAGTCCAGCAGATGCGTAGTGAAGAAGCAAATTTAGACTCTATTGCTACTCAACTCAATATTTTACTCCTATCATGTGCAGCAGATTTGCCATTAACCCTAAAGGTGGCAGGATCAACAGATTCAGGTTCACAACAAACGCAAAATGAAGACGCTTGCTACCCTAGTGACGCTGCTGATCCAGATGATTTATTATTACCACAAGTGTCTATTGTTTGTGATGGTATTGGTGGACATCAAGGCGGCGAGGTTGCAAGTCTGCTAGCAGTGCAATCTCTAAAATTGCAACTTCGCGCCTTACTCACAGAGATGAAAGAACAAGCAGACATCTTACCGCCGGACTTAATTCAAAAACAAATAGAGGCAAGTTTGCGAATTGTCAATAATGTGATTTGCAACTGCAATAATCAGCAAAAACGCGAAGGCACCGAACGCATGGGTACAACCCTTGTGATGGCAGTGCAATTACCGCAAATTATCAAAAGTCTCTCTGGTAATGAGTCACAAAATACACATGAACTTTATTTAACTCATGTGGGTGATAGCCGTGCTTACTGGATAACACGCGACTACTGTCAGCTTTTAACAGTAGATGATGATGTCGCAGGGCGGGAAGTCCGTTCTGCTCGTACCCTGTATCGAAAAGCACTGCAACGCCCCGAGGCAACTTCCTTGAGTCAAGGATTAGGCACAAAAGATGGTGAATTTCTGCGTCCTGTGATTCAGCAATTTGTTTTAGAAGAAGACGGTATATTACTGTTGTGTTCTGATGGTTTGAGCGACAATGACTTGGTAGAAAATTCTTGGCGGAACTACGCTGTACCTGTTCTGCAAGGTGAACTTTCCTTGGAAGATGCTGTCCGTCAATGGATTTCATTGGCAAATGAGAAAAATGCTCAGGATAATATCTCAGTGGTTCTGACCCATTGTCGTGTTTCCCCAGATCCTATAGCTTCATTGCTTAGCGGCCTGCGACCTGTAGAAGTTATAGTACCAGAACAACAAGAACAAGAACAACAATCTGAGTTGACACCAAGTTCTCAAGCGCTTCTGGAGTTGCTTGTTTCACAACCACCGCTAACAGACGAAACCCAAACTCCTGGGAAACATCAAAAGAAGAAAAAGTGGTGGTTGTTGCTTGCGGGATTATTGGTTTTGCTTGTGGGTGGTACAAGTTTAGGATTATTTGCTTGGTGGCGACTCAATCCGCGAACATTTCAACAGACATGTCAGCGACTTCCTCTGAAAGTGCAGCGATTTTGTCCTCCGCAGAGGTAAAGACTCGTGGGCGAGTGTTAAGGACTCGTGCTTTGAGTGTTAAAGACTCATGCTTTGAGTGTCAAAGACTCGTCAGCGAGTGTGAGGGGAGATTGTAAGATTTTATTCCACGTCCGCCTGCGAATTAATTCGCAGGCTCATAGGCGCTCAGATCTTGCACCAGTATCAACAACGAGGCAGAGCCTCGATATCTCGTTCCCAGGCTCAGCCTGGGAACGAGGGTTGGGAGGCTCAGCCTCCCGATTATTGAGAATGGTGCAGGATATCAGTTTTAACGGACTTTGCTTATGAGCCTGGGATTTGAATCCCAGGCGGACGCGTGATTATACTATACAGCCCTGGAATTAATTCACCGACGGACGTGGAATAAAATGATTGCTCAATGCCGGTATCACAGCGACAATTCCCTAACCAGCGAGTAAAATCGAAAAAATATCTCTGAAACCATCAATTTCCAAATCATTTTATGGCTTTTTGGCGCATTTATTATCATCTCGTTTGGGCAACGAAAGAACGCCAGCCTTTAATTACACCTGATAGAGAAACGGAACTTTATAATTACATTATTCACAAATCAGATAATCTTAATTGTATCATTCACGCTATCGGCGGCATCGAAGACCATATTCATTTAATTGCTTCAATCCCTCCTAGTTTATCCATCGCTGAATTTGTCAAAAATATTAAAGGTAGTAGCGCCCATTTATTAAATAAAAATTATCGGCTGTCCGAAAACTCTATAAATTCTATTTCCTTTAGCTGGCAACGAGGATATGGTGTCTTGTCGTTAGGTAGCAAGCAGTTAGAACAAGCTGTTTCCTATGCAAAAAATCAAAAAAATCATCATTCCCTAGGTACGGCTATGACTTCTTTAGAAAAATATGACGATGAGGAGTAATCCTATTCCTTTTCTACATATAGGACTCATATTTGATTTTTGCTAAGCTAGGTAAACTTTGTGTTGCCTGTTGCCTGTTGCCTGTTGCCTGTTGCCTGTTGCCTGTTCCCTACCTCATAAAAAAATCTGGATAATTGACATCCTCCAGCCACTGAGCGGAGTACGGTAGAGCGTGGGGCGATAACTCTTCATGACAGCAGTTTTCTGCTTTGGTGGGCATTGGCACCTCGCTGTTGAAAATATTTCCAGCAGCGAGCCGCTTTTCTCTATTTATGCGAATTCGTAACAGGTTCATGATCTGTGCAATTCTCTTTCAACTCAGGATGCACCGCGCACGGCAATAGTTTCTCGCCACTGAAATACTTGCAACCAGTGCACCCAATCGGAACCGTTAATTTTGCTGGAGGAACATCGCTGAAGGTAATGAGCTGTTGCTGAGTTCTTGATCGGAAATTATCAGCGATCGCCATTGATGTCCCCACCATCATCATTCCGCCCCCAATTGCACCTGTGCCAGCGAATAAAATGTTTTGTAACACTGGTTGCTGATCTTCCCAAAGTTTGGCTACTCTGTTTGCAGCAATACCTACTATTCCAGCTGCGCTAGTGGCAACCCCGACGGCAATTGAAATTGAACCGAACACACCTAAGACTACTGATGATATCTCTGCTATTTCATCCCTTCTCAGCATAATTATGCCTCATTAATTGGTTGATGTAACTGTCGGGAATCGCACCCGACATGGAGTTTGGTTACTCACGCTGCGGTTAAGCGATACAGTCTCTTGTCTTGTAACACATCTACTTTTGTCCTAACACCGGATCAGTGGTGTCGATTTTTATATTTGATCGCAGAAATTAGTCAGCATAACTAGGACTTACAGATTGACAGAAAATACCAAATATAAGGGTATGGCTTTGGGGCATTCAAACCTGATTTTTCGATGATCTTAAGCGCGTTCGCCAACCATCTGGCGGTAATTGTCAAAAGTCTGGAATGAGCAAATTATACTACACACATGATGCCCTTTTTGTACAGTGCGTAAGTCCTAATCATTTAATATTTCACCGAATCTTTAAGGTTTTCAACATAAAAAAATATTAACTAAGTTATTAACTTGACGTAAAAAGAGATACATTTTGAGCAGAAACATAAATCAACCCAGGTAGTTTCTAGTATGATTATTTCTGATTTAAGCCATTTGGAACCGATTTCTGAATTTACTGACATTCTAGGAGGAGGTGCTGGAGCCGCAGTGGGTACTACGGCAGTAGCGACTGGTACCACAACCTCCACCAAAAGTATTGGTTACACGACCGCCAACCCCCTGCCTTGGGGTGGCAGTTACGCACTTGGTTTGGGTTATGCTCAAGCAGTAGGAACTGGAAACAATCCTACAGCTACAACCACTGCTTCTGGGGCAGGTCAAGGTGATATCGTCCTAGTCATTCCAGGAACTGTTAACTATAATCGTGGTTCTTCGGCTGTGAGTAAATCTGGTGTTTTGGTACTTGCACTTGACCTTCCTTGACATTGAGACTAGCGTTTTCAAGGTGGTGGAAACTACTTTTTTTGGTAGTCAACCAACATCTACTTAAGCTTTTACGTGGAAATAAAATACCAGCCGTGTTTAATGGTAAGGCGTTGATGTCGAGAAATCACTTGTCTGACGGCTGGTATTTTATTTTTGTGGTTCCTCCTTAGCTGATTTTCTATGACTGATTATTTATCCAATTAGACAGATAAAACTTTTATGCCACTAGCGGTATGAATTAAAATGTAAATTTTTGTAAAACAGCTATTAGTTAAAAAATAAAAATTCTGTTTATGCAACTAGCTAACAAAGTAGCACTGATCACTGGAGCAGGTTCAGGTATGGCTAAAGCAACAGCAAAGTTATTTGCTCAAGAAGGTGCAAAAGTTGCTGCTCTAGGTCATACAAAGGACGAACTAGAAAAAACCGTCGCTGAAATTCGCCAGTCTAATGGTGAAGCAATAGCGCTAGTTGCTGATGTTTCTGATCCACAAGAAATGCAACAAGCCACCCAACAAGTTGTAGATAAGTGGGGACGCTTGGATATCGTCTTTGCTAACGCTGGTATTAATGGTGTATGGGCACCTATTGACGAACTGGCACCCGAAGAGTGGGATAAAACAATCAATGTTAATTTAACAGGAACATTTCTCACAATAAAATACGCAGTGCCTTACTTGAAAAAGCAGGGCGGCTCTGTGATTGTTACCTCATCTGTGAACGGTACGCGTATGTTTAGCAATAGTGGCGCTACTGCTTATTGTTGTACAAAAGCAGCACAAGTAGCCTTGACAAAAATGCTAGCTTTGGAGCTAGCTCAAAACCGTATTCGTGTTAATGTTATTTGTCCTGGTGCTATTGATACAAGTGTTGACGATAACACTAAAAAACGAGATTTAGAAGGCCTTCGAGAACCTGTTGAATTTCCTGAAGGAAAAATTCCCTTAACTGATGGTAAACCAGGAACGTCACAGCAGGTGGCACAACTGGTTCTGTTTTTAGCCTCAGACGCTTCGAGTCATATCACTGGTACCGAAGTTTGGATTGATGGAGCAGAATCTTTATTGAAAGCTTAGAAAAAACTGTTTTCCTCAACGTAGCAGATTGCTCTATCTGATTTGTCAGTTAAATTTAGTAAAGTTTTGTTGCAACTTCTTAACCTTTGGCGTAATCTCAACGGGCGTGAGTGAAGACTGAGGATAATTGTTTCGAGTGACTAATGTTTCCTCGTAAAATTCTCTTTTAACTTGTCGCCGTAAGTCCCCCGCTATAGCGATACTCCGTTTAGCGCGGGGAGAGGCGGCGGACGGCGACGATTGCATCTTTGAAAAATTCTTTTTGTAGGAAAGACAGAGAAAAGATGCATGTTAGCGGAGCGGCGCGTTAGCGCGGAGTTGTCAATCTCTCCGGAATAAAACTAGTCAACGTTGTAGACTTATATTGGTTGATGACCCACCTGATTGTGACGCCCAGACAGGCTAATTCCGAAGTAGCGTATCAAAGGCAGGTGCTAAGAAAGCGGGAAGCCCTCCGGGTTCGGGGGTTCGCAATCGAGGCTCACCGCCAAGACTGCGACCCCCGAACCGCCCTCCGGCGTTTACAAGTCGGGGAACTCTAGCCGAGCACTGCCTCCGCTTGCCGCAGAAAGTTCAAAGTTCAGGGAAGTGCGATTCGTTGCTTAGTGAATCACGGTAATCAGCCCGTACATAACTAAGCCAGTGAAATCTAGACAACTAGACACTGAACTCTCAGATTGATGTGGGTGAAAGCCCCACCCGCAAGATT